>ENA-OUOG01000478-OUOG01000478.1-marine-metagenome-genome-assembly--contig:-NODE-478-length-53101-cov-5.748963_pt1 | contig 53101 bp, 42 predicted proteins | sample MGYA00248635_ERZ508505 | MGnify/ENA primary metagenome ERZ508505 (study PRJEB26176, sample SAMN06267871) | marine metagenome | isolation source: Saanich Inlet, British Columbia, Canada | place: Pacific...
TTGTTCCTGTAATATAATAGTAAAGCTATCTAAGAAGTTAGAGTCGGTTTCACTCAATTCGTTATCGCCCTTTTTTTTCTGTAAAGTAATATATACTTTTAAATTCATAGAAATTAAAGCGGCATGATAGCCGTCAGTAGCTGTATAGTTTAAAGAAGGGCTAGTGACTCTCTCTTTTAGAAATGGAACAAATAATTTTATCCCTGAATCTTTTAAATTTAGTATTTTATTGTATAATATTTTATCTTTCATCGTATTATTTTTATGTCAAAACCGGGGGAGGTACCTTACTCTCTATTAGTAGTAGGATGTTCCCCCGGTTTTGACATAGATTTATTTTTCTTTTTACGTTTATTATTTTCATAGAGCCACTGCAATATGGCATTAACACCTATTTTTAAAGCTTCGTCTTTAGAGACATAAAGGGGATCCTTTATATTAAAATAATTACCTCTCTCTGCTTCTTTTAAAAGAGTCTCCCTATGTTTGGCATCCGTAAAAGCCCATTCTAAATTCTCTTTTAAATCTTCTTTTGTAAATTCTACGTATTCCAGTATATTGTAGCCTAGATAAAAACTATTATAGTTTTTATTTTCTACCTCTAAAGAATATAAACATTCTAATCTCCACCCTAATAAAGGGAAGCTATCATAACCATTCTTTGACCCTAATCTAGGAGTAAGAACTCCGTATATATTATACTCGTCTTCTATCCACTCTAGAATTTTTTCATAATAAGGAGGGTCAGTAAAGTTAGGCACCCCCGGATAACCTAGTTTTAGGGCAGTGCTATAATTTTTTGGATCTATTTTTTCTAAAGCCATATTATGGATTATCTATTAACGAAACAACATCGGCTTCGTATGAATAGGGAATTTCTAACCTATCTATTAATTTATTGATATATAATATTCTATGTTAAATCTTGTTAAGATATAGTTTAGCATATTTTATCTCCTTCTGTTTTAGTTTTAACTACTTGAATTGTTAATTAAATTTTAGATTTTACACTACCTTTATCTCTTAATAAAGTGAGTATAAATATTAAGTAAAAAAATTAGGATATTATTTTATTTAAGCCGGTTGTAATTTTATTTGAATTTATCATGTTAATTTTGTCAGAAGCTATGAATACTCTTTTTTGTTATACACGAATTGATTGTTTATAACTAGAATTTATAACTAATTGAAATATAATTAATTACAACACTATATTATCTCACTGTTAATAACCGTGAATTTACTGTTAAGAAGACTTATAACAAACTAAAAAACAAACCATTACTATGAAAATTGCATTAGGATCTGATCACGCTGGCTACGAATTGAAAGAGAAAATAAAGGATGTTTTAAGAAATAAAAACATAGCTTTTCAAGATTTTGGACCTTTTAGTGAAGAAAGTGTTGATTACCCAGATTTTGGTCATAAAGTAGGTGAATCAGTTGATTCAGGTGAGTTTGACAAAGGAATTGCAATTTGTGGAAGTGGAAATGGAATAAACATGACTGTAAATAAATATAAAAATGTAAGAGCTGCTTTGTGCTGGACGAATGAAATTTGTGAATTAGCTAGGCAACACAACGATGCAAATGTTCTGTCGATTCCCGCTCGTTTTATTTCTTCTGAAGAAGCGTTACTTATTGTAGATACTTATTTACACACTGATTTTGAAGGCGGTAGACATGAAAGAAGAGTGAATAAAATATAATAGAAAATTGATTCCATGAAAAAATTAATTTATATAAGTCTCCTGTTTGTCTCTTATTCTTGTTCTATTTTTAAACCTACTTATAAGGTTATAGGAAATAGTCCGGCAGAGCAATATGCCGGAACAATAACTGCAGAGGAACTAAAAATTCACCTACAAATAATTGCCTCTGAGGAATACGAAGGAAGAGAAACAGGTAAGAATGGTCAGAGAATGACTGCTGATTATTTAAAAAAAGAACTCGATTCTTATGGATTGACTCCTGGAAACAAAGGAAATAGTTTTCAGTATTTTAAACTTAATGAAACTCAAAAACCAGAAGCTACATTTTCATTTCACAACAAGGATTTTGTGTATGCAAAAGATTTTTACTTCTTCCAGAATTATGCAAAATTTGAATCTTTTCAAGTACTCGCAGAGGAATTGGTACCTGTGGAATATGGTATTGTAGAAGGAAAAAGAAACGATTACGATTCCAAGGAGGTAAAAGGAAAAATAGTGGTGATAAAAGTAGAATCACCCAAAGAATTTTCTTCATGGGATTGGAAGAAAAAGGTAAAATTGGCCGAGAAAATGGGAGCTAAACAAGTCATATTTGCTTCCGATAAATTTGAATCTACATTAAATAGGTTGCATCATTTTTTAACTAAATCTTCTATGACTTTAGCTACAGATGAGGTAAAAAAGAAAGAAGAATTTATTCCTTTTTTCTTTTTTAGCGATGAATTGTTAAGCGAAATTTATCGATTAGAAAAAACAGAAAAGGATTATGTAGAGCGCTATCCTTTATATGAAACCCTAGAATTTATGTATCAAAAATTGGACGGAAAAATTGAATCATCCAATGTACTTGGATTGATTGAAGGAAGTGATCCAGTACTAAAAAATGAATACATAATTCTTACTGCTCATTATGATCATTTAGGAATTCAAGACGGTGAAATTTACAACGGTGCAGATGATGATGGAACCGGAACTGTTGCTTTATTGGAAATAGCTCAAGCTTTTCAGAAAGCAAAAGAGGAAGGAAATGGTCCTAAACGATCGATATTAATTATGCCAGTTTCGGGAGAAGAAAAAGGATTGTTAGGGTCTCGTTACTATTCGGAAAATCCTGTATTTCCTTTGGAAAATACGGTTGCAAATCTCAATATTGATATGATAGGAAGGTTGGATGAATACCATACCGAAGATAATTATGTTTACGTAATTGGTGCAGACAAAATAAGCCAAGAATTGCATAATGTGAACGAGGCAACAAATAAAAAATACACACAATTGGAGTTGGATTATAGATTTAATAAAGAAAATGATCCCAACCGATTTTACTACAGAAGTGATCATTACAACTTTGCAAAAAATGGAATTCCAGTAATATTTTATTTCAGTGGTGTGCACGAAGATTACCACCAACCTACCGATGAAGTTCATAAAATTATGTTTCCTAAAGTGGAAAAGATAACTCAATTGGTGTTTTACACGGCATGGGAATTAGCGAATAAACCTTCTCGATTAGAAATAAACAAATAAGGAGTGAAAAAGGAGGTAATCATATTTATTATTTCCTTTATAGGAATTTCGTTGTGCTATAATTATCCTGCTATTCTTCAAAAAAAGAATGGATCTATACACCAATGGCGACAATCAGATTGTTTGTCTATTACTCAAAATTATTACAAAGAAAACTTACCTTTTCACACACCAAAAATTCATCATATGAGTGATGAAACAGGAAAACGTGGTGTGGCCAGCGAGTTTCCTATTTTGTATTATGTGGTGGGAAACATTTGGAAAATAACGGGTCAACAAGAATGGATATTCCGTTTGGTGAATGTGATTATTGCATTCATTGGGATGTTTTATTTATTTAAGCTTTTTTCAGAAATATTCTCCTTAATTATCCCTTCTCTGTTTTTGTCATTTTTTCTGTTTACCTCTCCAATTTATATTTATTATACCAATAATTTTTTGGCCGATGCCACAGCTCTAAATATTGTTTTTATTGGTTGGTATCACTTTTATAATTTTTATAAAACACATAAAATCAAATATTTAATTTATTTAATTTATCTGTTTACATTAGCAGGATTGATTAAAATTTCTTCTTTGTTTAGTTTTTTTGCCATTGGCGGAATTGCTTTATTCGAGGTGCTGGGTTGGATAAAACCAAAAGAAAAACCACTTTTTAAGCCTGCTCATATTCTGATATTTTTACTTCCTTTTATTCCAATTTTTCTCTGGTATAGTTATGCCATATCGTACAGTGAGGTCAACGGAAATTCTTATGTATTTTTAAAAGGAATTTTGCCAATTTGGGAATTAAGCAGCGAAAGAATTTCAGAAACATTCAATCAATTTTTAACTATTCAAAAACCTCGTGTGTTCAATTCTGTGATTCATGGGTTTACCCTGTTGTTTTTTATAGTTAACGTAATCAACTACAAGAAGTTGAATAGAGTAATAATCCTTTTAAATATTTTTTTATTCCTAGGAGTACTTATTTTTTTTCTTCTGTTTTATCAAGTATTTGATATCCATGATTACTACTTAATAAACAGCTTGATTTTTTATCTTTTCACTTGGTTCACTTTTTTTTATTTTCTATTCAAAAACACTTCGGCAGTCAAAAAAACAAGTGTTCAATTCATCTTGGTTGGAGGTTTAATTTACTTAGTTTTTATTGGATCTGTTCATGTAAGGCACAGGTACAATACTAAAGATCCCATTGCTTTTGCTGGGTATGATTATATTTCTCAGCACGACAAAGATGTTTTTGGTTGGTATCAGTTCGATTATGCCAAAAACCAGCAGGCTTACCAAGAAATTACACCTTATCTCAGGTCTTTGGGAATAAAAAGAGAAGATGTGGTAATGGTTTTGGGAGATTTAAGCATCAACATTTCTTTGTATAATATGGATCAAATAGGATTTACAAACTATTGCGATGTGCGCGAATATCCAAATCAAGTAGAACTAGCCAAATCATTTGGAGCGCGCTATTTATTTGTAAGCGAGTATCAAAAGAATGATTTTCAAGAATATTTACCGTACATGAACAAGGAAATTGGTAAATTCAAGAATATTTTGATTTACCCTCTTCAATAATGAGAACAACAATAGTCTTTTTTTTGCTTCTAACCTCAATTGGTTTTTCGCAATCAGATACTATTTTATTTTCTCATCAATCAGGATATTATTCCAAACCGTTTGTTCTCAAAATTTCAAATACATCAGGAAATAAAACCTATTACTCTTTGGATGGAAATTATCCAAAAACAGAGTTTAAGGATTCCGTTTTAATTTCTTCTACTCTTTCTATGCGAGTAAAAAACGAAGGAGAAACAAAAGGATATACACGCAATTTTTTATTCAAAAAACATCAGCTTCCAGTAGTTTTTCTTACCCTCAAACCTTCGGATCTGTTTGATTCTATCTCGGGAATGTATGTAAAGGGCCCGGGAGCCAAACCAGAACCACCTTATCACGGAGCCAACTTCCACAAAAACTGGGAGCGAATGGCAGACATTGAGTTGCTGGACACCGCTAATGTTTCGGAATTCAATCAGAAGGTAGGAATCAGAATTTTTGGTCAGTACAGTGCAATGTTGCCTCAGAAATCCTTTTCTATTCATGCCAAAAAGAAATACGGAGAGAAGAAAATAAAAGCTAAAGTGTTTCCGGAGTTAGAATTCAAAAAATACAAGTCGTTGATTTTAAGAAACTCAGGGTCAGACTTTTGCAACAGTCATTTTAGAGATGTGCTGATGACAGGATTGGTAAGAAACTGGAACATTGAAACCCAAGCTTCTAGATCTTGCGTGGTGTATTTGAACGGAAAGTATTGGGGAGTTTATCACCTCAGAGAAAAACTGAACGAGCATTATTTGCAACAACACTTTGAAGTTGAGAAGGACAATGTAGCGATATTAAAACACAGAGGAGATGTACAACAGTATGGCAGAATGAACTATAATTCTATGCTAAAATTTATCGAAAGGTCAGATTTTTCGAAGAATGAAAACATTGATTCTTTGTCGAAACTGATGGATATTGACAACTATTTGGATTATAACATTGCTCAGTTGTATTGCAACAACATAGATGCTGGTGGAAACATTCGGTATTGGCGATCGAGAGAGGCAGGCAGCAAATGGCGCTGGATGTTGTTTGATACAGATTTTGGTTTTGGACTAAGCAAAAGCCAAAGCTACCAAGCAAATACAGTAGAGGATTATTTTATAAAAAGCAATAGAAAGTGGCCTTACCCAAATTGGTCAACTGTAATTATAAGAAAGCTGCTAGAAAACGAAGCTGTGAAGCAAACCTATTTAAGAAAAATCACAAACTACTTGAATGACGAGCTAAGCGAAAATACGGTGAAAAGCGAGGTAAACAGACTCAAGAAAACCCTTGAACCAGAAATGTCGGCACACTTTGGCCGTTGGAATCGTCCGTTTAAAACCTGGAACAACAGCCTCAAAAAAATTACTGAATTTGCCGAAAACAGACCCACATATTTGAGGAATTACCTCAAAGATTTTTTCGAGATTGATACTGTATTCACATTGTCTATCGATAAGATAGAGAACGGAAGTTGTATCCTAAACGATATAAAACACGATTCTGCGTGGAGCGGAATTTTCTTTTCAAACCTAAGTTACACATTGAAAGCTATTCCAGATTTTGGCTACCATTTTACCAACTGGAAACAAGACACCAACAACAGGTTAACCAACATTTCTGTTGTGCTACACACCGATAAAAATGTAACACCAATTTTTCAGAAAAATGGGCTGAGTGAGTATTCGGGGAAAGTATTGATAAATGAAATTTGTAAAAAAGACTCTGTTTTTGGAAGCTACATAGAACTGAGGAACACCACAAACCAAGACATAGATATTTCGGGTTGGCACATAGTGAACAACAAAAAGACTCATTTTGTGGTTCCAAATGGCATTTCTTTATCAAAACAAGGCTTTATCTCATTTTACCAAAACAATGCGTCAGAAGACGATGTTAGCGGCTTGTTTAATGTAACATCAAACGATTCTCTTTTTGTGTATTCTGGTGCACAAGAATTGGTAGATAAGGTTGGGATCTCTAAATCGATGTTCAAAAAAGCAAATGTGCTGGAACGAGTAGATGCAGTGATAAGAAAAGGTTGGTTTGCAGTGGATAGCGGAACGCCAAATGGAAAGAATGGGAAACAGACAAAATCTGAGAAAGAGAATAAATATATCTTGATTGGGTTTGTGGTTGGAATAGTATTGCTAATTTTGTCTTTAGTTATTTTACTAATAAAAAACAGGCCCCGTGGCGCAACTGAATAGCGCATCAGATTTCGGCTCTGAGGGTTACAGGTTTGAATCCTGTCGGGGTCACAAAATGGAGGATTGGTTTATTCCAATTCTCCTTTTTTATTTTACATCAAACAGGGTTCTTGTCACTGCGAGAATAAGCCATTAATTATATTCGGTGTATTGCCCTGTTATTTTAAGCGATAGATTGTCTTGTTTTTTCTCCTATTTTTTCCGAAATAGAAGTAATTAATTTTAATATTGAAGGTGTAATCTCGCAAGGTGGTTTCATTTTTTGATACTATCATTTAATACTATCAAAGTATACAATCATTTATGCTGATTTGTCTTATGAAACCGAATTTTATTAGTGGGCACAACGGTCTCGGCTATGAGTAGTTGCGTGGTTTAGCACTTAACTTTGCAATTACACACCAAACTGAAATTTCGCGAGGACTTTCGTTAGTAAGCTACAACCAGTAATGTATTATACACGGTGTTAGCCACAGTTTTTATGTCACTTCTTTTTTGATTTGAAGCATTGTTTTCAATTCATTCATAGCTATACCATCTGTCCCTTGTATTGGTGTGTCTGGGTTTTCGGGTAAAGTAAATATCATCGATGCACCTCGAAGTAGTAATTCACTTTTTACTTCTTCATTAGGTGAAGCTTGTTCCATATAAGCAGGTAGTGTTTGAGCAATTACTCTTTTATGAGTGTAAATTTCTAATAGTTTTCTTTCCTTATTGTATTGCCTAATACAAAAAACAATGAGGTAAAATAAAGGAAGAAAAATAATTACTCTTTTTATCCAATAAACAATTGAGTTGTCATTCTTTTCAACTGAGTTTTTATTTTCGGTTACTGCTTTTTTACTTGAAAGTCTTACTTTGCTTTCTAAAGAATCTTTAATTATTTTATTATCGACTTTCAAAGAGTCGTCTGCATTAATTTTGGCTTTTGGCTCAATATTTTCAATAGCAATCAGTTCAGGTTTTTCTGAATTCGAAGTTAAAAATTTCCAAGAAAAATAAGAAGAACCTAAAAGGACAAGAATTACAATGGCTAACCAAATATTTACTCTCAATTCTAATTGACTTGCTCTATTCCTAAGAGTAGTTGACAAAGATGTTGCTGTAGCATCTGGAATTAAATCTCGGATTATTTTCGCATTATCTTCTGCTTCTTTTACAATTATAGAAGCTTTCCCTGATAATGTTTTTAATTGCTCTTCTAATAATGGGATGTCAACACTTGGCGAAACGATACTATACAAACCATATTGTCGCAAAGTATTATTTAATGCTTTTAGCTGGTTAAGTGGATTGTGATGTTGATTTCTTAGCTGTTCTTTTTTTAATGATTTTAGCGGTTGAAACTGTGCAACAAAATTATTTAGAGTTTTAGCTATTCCGTTTAGGTAGTCAAAACTTAAATCTTCTAAAAGTGATTCATTTTCTTCTAATGAGTATAAAACGCTCAATGTGTCATCAACTAATGATTTTATATCATCACTTGTATGATTAGGATATTGCTGAACATTTGGTCCATTATGGGAAAGTATATCAAAGTTTAAATCCTTTATAGATTCTAAATTTGCTTTTATATTTTCAAGTTTTGGTTCTTTAGACATAATGTTGGTTCAAATTGTGGCTAACTTGTGTATAAACCTAATATACAATGATTCTTCCTCGAGTCATTGCATCACAAGTATTTTAATTTAAGAGGTAGGTTTTGCCATTTAAAATGCATGGTACGGATTGGCACATCCAATCGGACAAGAACGGTACCTGGTAATTTGGGAGCACAAAAAAAGCCAATCTGCTAGAGATTGGCTTTTGTTAAGTTTAGTCTGTGTAAAGGATTTACAAGCTTACCAGATTCAAAGTAAGGTTGATGTAGGGCATTGGGCTCATCTTGTTGCTAAATACAAGGGATTGATCACCAAAGAAACCTCTATAAAAATCTTTGTTATCGCGAGAGGCCAATTCATCTACATTAAAGTTGTAGTTTACAATAACCCCGGCCTGAATTCCCACCCAAAGAAAACCAACAAGTTGCCTCTGGTAATCCAGCCTAGCTCTGATTTCACTTCTTCTTAGTTCTAGTCCTTGTGTGTTCAGTTGTGTGTCATATAATCGGTATGAACTTCCTTCAAGTTCGTATCCAGCCAACAGGATGTTTCGTGGGTTAAACTTTCTTCGGTAGTGAGCTTTGGCAGGAAATAGTATTTCTGTACCCCACTTTCTGTTTTCTGAAGTATAATTGTACATCACCACAGGAATGTAGTTGAGCTCACCCGCTCTGTATGTTCTTGAAAGCCCTACTCCCCATTGCAATCTATCGTGCGGTCTTTTTCCGTAGATTAAGGTTGCCGAGTATTTGTTGTTTGCAAAATCGGGCGTAGTTTCCTTAGATTTAAAATCGTAGTTCCCATTCATCTCAGCAAGCATCTGTAAAATCAAAAAACTATTTTCATTCAGAGGTTTAAACAAAGTAGTATTAAGATTGATGCTGGTAAGGTTTCGGGAAATTGCTTCCGAAAGACCAGTATGCCCAAGGTTTGTGCCTAGTTTTTCATCGTCAACAGTCATTCTCGATTGATTAATTCCTCCACCCAATTGCCATACAAATTTAGAAAGTGAGATCACAGGAATATTCGCGTTTAGCCTTAGTCCGTGGTAAGAAAGTCCAGAGGTTTGATTTCCTGTGGTAGATGAATCTGGTGCGAATGTACCTTCATTCGAAGAGGTAAAATCTCCTCCCGAGGTGAAGTCATATCCTAAGGAAACAAATCGATTAGGACTCAAATCAAAGATTTTGGGACTACAATAGGTAACAATCGTACCTACGTCCTCCACATCGTCATACATGCTATAATCTTCTTCTTCCTCCTGGTAAGTAGAATCGGTTTGAGCCATTCCAAAAACAGGAAAGGCTATCAAACCAAGTATAAGTGATTTCTTAATGAAGTGCGACATATTATTTTTTCTTAGATTTTAATTGAATTCTTTTCCAAGTATCTGTTCTACCCAGAGCTTTAATTCCTACATAACCTCTTATGTTAAGAACATCTCCGTCTTTGTTTATAGTAGAACTGTAAGTACTTCCACTTTCTGGATCGTAAATAGTTCCTCCTGTCCATTCGTTATCTCCTGAATATACGAAATCTTTGAGCATTCTAAACCCTCTTAACGGAACGCTTCTTAATGATTCCTCAGGATTGTTTTTATCCGTTTTTGGTTTGTTTGTTTTTGGATCAATAGGCTCTCTCAGCCAAACAATTTTTCCAAAATATTTATTTCCAATTTTACTGATTTTCACTCGAGCTTTTCCGCTACTTGGTTCCCAAAGTCCGACTATTGCGTCACCTTCTTCGGCAACGTAATTTGAATTGAAACTAGAAATAGTAAAAACTAGAAATAATAGTGTTGTGATTGTAATGAGTTGTTTCATGTTGTTGGTTTTAATTTATTAGTTAAGCCTAATTTACGATTAAGTTTTAAAAATAGGCAATGTTTTTTTAGAACTTCTTCCAAAAGGTGTGCCAGTTTATCCTTGGCAATAAATTTTCGAGTAATTTTTTAATTTAAAGCCGTATCACGGCACTTTAGACCCTCGGCCAAGCTGTTATATTGTTTTTTCATAATAAGCGAAGAGAGAGCTTAAAACAAACAGCTTTTGGTTTTACTTATAAGTAATTGAAAAACAACGAATTAACATGTTTCCGCTTTAATTTTCAATAAAAAACCCGATGTTTCACGTGAAACATCGGGTTTTTTATTGTTTTAGTTTTTTTGTTGTTTCACGTGGAACAATTTTATCGACCCAAGTAAATTAGCAAAATATTTATGTCTGTAGGTTTTATTCCAGAAATTCGAGAGGCTTGTCCTATCGTTTTTGGAGATATCGCAGAGAGCTTTTCTTTGCTTTCGTTGGACAAAGAACTGAGCTTAGAGTAGTCCATGTCGGCAGGGATTTTTGTTCCCTCAAGTCTAATGATTTTGTCTGCTACATTTTGCTCTTTAGAGATATAACCGTTGTACTTGATTTGTACTTCTGCCTGCTCCAGAACCTCTTCTCTTAGAGTGTCAAGTGTATTTACTTTTTCTGTCAAAAGCTCAGAGGTTGGGAGTACTTCTTTTAACGATATGTTTGGCCTAGAAACGATCTTGTCGAACTTCATTTTTTGAGAAAGTGTCGAGCTGTTTTTGCTTTCCAAAATTGGATTTAAGGCTTCAAAATCTACACTCGTATCTTTAAGAAGTTGAATAAGTGAGTTTGTTTCTTTTAGCTTTTCTTCTACTCTTTTCATTCTTTCTTCTGATGCCAATCCAATTTTATAGCCTCTTGGAGTTAGTCTGATATCGGCATTATCTTGTCTCAGCAGAAGTCTGTATTCTGCTCTAGAGGTAAACATTCTGTAAGGCTCTTCGGTTCCTTTGGTAATAAGGTCGTCTATCAAAACTCCAATGTAAGATTCTGCTCTTGTCAAAATAAACTCTTCTTTTCCGTAGCGTTTGTGGTTCGAGTTTATTCCTGCAACCAAACCTTGGCAAGCCGCTTCTTCGTATCCTGTAGTCCCATTTATTTGGCCAGCAAAATAGAGGTTTTCAACTAGTTTAGTTTCTAGTGTGTAGGTAAGTTGAGTAGGCGGAAAATAATCGTATTCGATAGCGTATCCAGGACGGAACATTTTTGCGTTTTCAAATCCAGGAATCAATTTCATCGCATTAAACTGAACGTCTTCTGGCAATGAACTCGAGAATCCATTTACGTATACTTCACAAGTGTCCCATCCTTCCGGTTCAACAAAAATTTGGTGTCTTGTTCTTTCAGCAAATCGATCTAATTTATCTTCAATAGAAGGACAATATCTTGGTCCTGAACCAATGATTCTACCGTTGAATAGAGGTGATTTTTCAAACCCTTCTCTAAGCACATCGTGAACCGCGGGATTAGTGTAAGTGATGTAACAACTTCTTTGTTTTTCTAGTGGTTTTGTTTCGGGAGAATAAGAAAATTTTCCTGGGTTTTCATCGCCTGGCTGTTCTTCCATTTTAGAATAATCCAAACTTCTTCCATCCACTCTAGGAGGTGTTCCGGTTTTCATTCTGCCAGCCTCAAATCCTTCTTTTATCAATCGCTCTGTAATTCCAGTAGATGCCTTCTCTCCTGCTCTTCCTCCGCCAAATTGTTTTTCACCAAGGTGAATGGTTCCGTTAAGAAATGTTCCAGCAGTAACAATTACCGAATGCGATTTAATTTCAATTCCCATTCCTGTAACAACTCCTTCAATTTTGCCATCAGTTATTAATAAGTCTGTTACGGTATCTTGCCAAAAATCTACATTAGGTGTGTTTTCGAGCGCCATTCTCCAGGCCTCTGCAAATCGTTTTCTGTCGCTTTGTGCCCTTGGACTCCACATGGCAGGCCCTTTTGACCTATTCAATAATTTGAACTGAATGGCTGTTTGATCTGTAATGATCCCGGAACAACCTCCTAAAGCATCTATCTCCCTGATAATCTGACCTTTAGCTATTCCTCCCATAGCCGGATTACAAGACATTTGAGCAATAGTTTCCATGTTCATGGTTATTAATAAAACGGAAGAACCAAGGTTTGCGGCTGCAGCTGCGGCTTCACAACCAGCATGTCCTCCGCCCACTACTATTAAGTCGTATTTAGGATGCATTGTATCTTTTTTTTACAAAGATAGCTAATAAACGAGTGAGAAGTAAATTTAGCCGATTTATTGAGTTATAAATCTAAATGAAAGAGAGAGATTGCTTTGTCTTCTTCGGTTCTCATTTCATTTTTTTCTTCCTGTTTTTTATCTTTAAAACCAATTAAATGAAGAACTCCATGGGCCATTACCCGAGTTAATTCTTGCTCAAATGTTACAGAAAAAGAGTTCGAATTTTCTTTGATTCGATCTATACTAATGAAAATATCTCCAGATATTATTCCTGCATGAGTATAATCAAATGTGATTATGTCTGTAAGAGTATCGTGGTTCAAATGCTCCACATTAAGCTTATGTAAATACTCATCAGAACAAAATATGTAGCTAATGTCACCAGTAATTTTGTTGTAAGTTTTAATTAATTTTTGAAGCCAAATAGAATATAAATCCGATTGAGCTAAGCCGAAATTAATGTCTTCTGAAAAAAATGAAATAAGGTCTTCTTGCATTACGCAAAGTTAAAAATCAATTGTATTTTTTTTCCGTTTTCCAGAAATTCAATTTTATCGGCAAGTTGAGTCATTAGAAATATGCCTCGTCCATTTATCTTTTCTAAGTTTTCGGGAGTCGTAGGATCAGGAATATTTGTGTGATCGAATCCTTCTCCCTCGTCCACTATTTCAAACGAAACTCCAGAGTTTAATTCGGTAAATAGAACGGTTACTTTTTTCATTTCATCGTTTTTGTTGCCATGCGTTATGGCATTGTTTACAGCTTCTGTTAGTGCTACAATCATGTTGCCATAAGAGTCATTTAGCTTCTCTGTATATTCAGCATATACTTCATCAATAAATGTGTTTACTTTATTGATACTTTCTTGATTTGATTCTAGAATCAACGCCTTACTTAGTTCGTTTTTTATCATAGTCTATCGTTCTTCATTAAAATAGTCGTTCACTCGGTTCTTGTAATAGGGCAATAAAGTACCAGGTACCGTTTTTAGTAGTTCTAATTCCCTTTCTTTCTTTTTTTTATACTCTAAATAATCTGGAGGGTTACTAATTAGCAATTCTTTAACATTTTGTGATTCTCTTTTTTCATCCAATTCCCTCTCCATCAGTGCTTTTTCTGATTTCAATAATCGTGTTAGAATGTCCTTTTGTCGATTTATAGTCTCTTGATTCACTCTGTTGTTTACAATGTCTTCTTCTATTTGCTCTAGTTCTTTGTCTATCTTTTTTAATTCATTTCCGAGCCCTGTTCCATCGCCATTAAGCTCTTGGCTCAATTCTTGAATTGCTTTTCTTAACATAGCTTGTTCTGCAGCCATTTTTGCCAATTCTTTACTGTTTCCGTTTTCGCCCTCCCCTTCTGATTTTCCTTTTTCTCCTTGTTTTTTTAGTTTTTTCAGAGCTTCACCAGCTTTTCCTTGAGCTTCTTTTAGTCCAGGAAGCAATCCTGGTTTTGGGTTGGATCCCCCCGGATTGTTACAGGTTCCCCCCCCGGGTTTTTTATCGGCTGCCGCTTGTTTTTGTAATTCTTTCATTGCTTCGTCAAGCAACAGAGCCAAATTATTAAGTGCAGTCATTGCGTACTGCTGTTGCTGAGCTGCATTTCTTGTTTTTCTCTCGCCAATGTAGGAGAGAGCATTATCTATTCCATCATTTATTTGATTCATTTCCTTATTTACTACAGGCTGAATTTGTTCAATTCTTTTGCTCAAAGCAAACAACGAATCTTCAATCATTTTCGCATCAGACTTTAGTTTTACTTGTTCTTGCCCCAACAAAACGTATTTAGGATCGTTTATATTTGTTTGTTTTATTTCGGATAATACAGATTCTTGATCAAATGAAAGAGTCAATAGGTTTTCAAGCAATGCTCTTAAATCTTCCATGTTTTCCTCGGAACTAGATGAGCTAGAAGACATTTGTTCTTTCGCTTTGGCAGCTGCGGATTTCATTTTTTCGGCAGCTCCTTTTTGACTGTCGTTTGCCTTTTCTTGTTTGTTTTTTTCAATACTTTCCGAGCTTTCTGTCATCTCCTCCTTTATTTCCTCCTTTTCTTGTTCTAGCTCGTCCAATTCCTTTTTGTTTTCAAGGTCATTGTTTTTCTCTTTGATTTCTTTCAGCTGCTCCTCTGCTTTCTCAAATTCTTCGTTTAACTCCTCTTGCTCTTCGTTGGTTTTTTCTTCTTTTTTGGATAATTCTTCTTGCTTTTCGGCTAGCTCTTCCATTTTATCAGCAAACTTTTCTAGTTTGTCATCCATCTCCATTTGTTTAAAAATCTCTAGAGTTCGCTCCATTTCTTTTTGCAAATTCATCGTTTCAAGATCCATCTTTTCCAAAGACTTTTGAAGTTGTTTTTTATCCAGCTTCTCCATCATTTCCTCGAGTTTTTCATACAGCTTTTCCATTTCTTCGCTGTCGAGCTCTTCCATCAGTTTTTCAAGCTTCTTTTGTTTTTCTTGAGATCTTTCGCTTGCTTTATCAAATTTGTTTTTCTCCTCGTTTTTTGCCTTATTTTCGTTCAATAAATTTTTGTTTTGAGAATTCAGTTTTTTATTCTCTTGAATTAGCTCTTGAATCCTTTTTTTATCTTGCCAATCCATGTTTTTTTTGTTCAGCAAAGACTCTGTCAATTGTTTGATTTTTTGCTGAATATCTTGAGATTTTTCTATGTTTTTTTCTAACTTATTTTTAATCTCTTCATTTCTATTCTCTTGGTTTTTTTCAAACTCTTCGGCAGAGGGAGTCTCTATTTTTTGAATTCCCGTACGTGCAGATTTACTGCCGTTTATGGCATCGTTATCCCAAACCTCAAAATAGTACTCCACCCCTTCTCCAAGGTTCAAATTTAATTCTTCAGTATTTAAAATGTGATAAAAGGATGACTGAGAATAACCTGATGAAAAATCAACAAGAACTGACGTAAATTTACTCCTTTCTGTTTCAGAGTCTTTCTCGTATTTTCTGTAGTTGAAGGTTAGTTTAGAAAACCCATAATCATCCGAAATATTCCCTTTGAAATAGGTAAGTTCAGAACTAAGGCTGTCTTGTTTTTGGTCGGTAGTTATTTTTGGGTACTCATCTTTGTTCGACTGAATGTTAAACACCAAAGAATCTAAATTAGTCATATAATTATTCTCAACAGTTAGTGAGAATTTACTCGATTTTTTAATTGATTTACTGGCTTGATATATTCCTTTGTATGTTTCTTCAAGCGAAATTTTTTCACCTTGTTCGGTAAAAGAAATCACAGTAGTGTTTTTGGTTTTGAAGCTCCATTTTATTTCAGTTCCCTCTGGAACAGAAACTTCGTTGAGATTGTCATACACAATGTCTGGCAAGTTGGTGTAACTCGGAAAATCCAAAGAAACCTCATACCCCATTACAATAGGTTTTATTACAGAAGATAACACATAGGTTTTGGAATTGAACCCTGCGGCAGATAATAAAAACTGCTTTTTACCTTGCACGTTTTTAAATGTGTATTCAAATTGTGTCTTCGATGTTTTTCTCAATTTTATTGAGTTTTCTCCCATTTGAAGAAAAACTTCGTTGGGAATTTCATTCCCTGTTACTTCAATTTGTAAGTCAAAATCTTCGTTTTCTATAACTTCCAAATCTTCATTAAGCACTTTAAACTGAAAGGGAGCGTCAGGAATAAATTCTTGGTTGTAGTTTACAATTCGTGTTGTTCCTTCTTTCAATATTCGGGCATTGACAAACAGAATAAAAAAAAACACCAGAACGGGTGCAATAGCGAATTTCAAGTACTTTTTGTTCCCAGAAAAATCGATTGCGTTGGAAAAACGAACAAGCTTTAGCCCTTCTATTTTTTGATTAATGCTTTGCTCAATCAATTCGTTTTGAGAATTTTCCCCTTCTTTAATCAATTGCAGCGTATTGATTAATTTGTCTTTTACCTCTCCAAAATGAGTTCCAATAAGAGTTGCAGCCGTATTGTGATCAATAAATTTGCCAAGTTTATTCAGTTTAAATAACGGAATTACAATAAACTTGATTATCGTAACGGCAGAGATAAGAATAAAACTAAAAAAAAGAACCTTTCTCAAAAGAACATTAAAGTTCCCGAAATACTCTAACAATACCAAAGACAAGAAAAACATACAAACAATAGCAAAAGAATATATAGCGCCTTTAATCAGTTGGTTTTTGTAAAACTTCCTAACAAATTCATCCAACTTCTGGAGTAATATGGCTTTATTTTCGTTCATTTCGATAGAGTGGATTACGTAAAAATACGTTTTTTATTGGAAAAATCGACTTTCATAAAACCGTTAAGAATCAAATAACATTTCCAAGTTGCATTTACTATCTTTGCGACAATTAACACTGAATGAAAACTGACTCTTCGTTAATCATTGAGAAGTATAAAAACTCCTCGAATGTAATTGATCTCCAAAATTCGATTTCAAATAGGCAAGGCTACACCCATATCAAAGGAACTTTAGGCTCTTCTTTGGCTTTTATTTCGTCTGCTATTTTTTCCGAAACTGAGGAACTACAATTGTTTATGTTTCAGGATAAAGAAGAGGCGGTGTATTTTTTCAATACCCTTGAAAACATTAATGAAGGGAATAAAAAGAAGAAATTTTATTTTTATCCAGCTTCCTACAAACGGCCATATCAAATAGAATCTACTGACAATGCGAATGTTTTGTTAAGAACAGAGGTGTTAAATGCAATCTCTAAAAACAGACGAAACAGCGTTGTGGTCTCTTACCCAGAAGCCATGGTAGAAAAGGTAATTACCAAAAAGTCTTTGCGAAAAAGCACGCTAGACATTCATGTTGGAGACAAATATTCGATTGATTTTTTGAATGAATTATTCATCGAAAGTCATTTTCACAAAGTAGATTACGTATATGAGCCAGGGCAGTTTTCTGTGAGAGGAGGAATTGTAGATGTGTTTTCTTTTTCATTTGATTACCCTTTCAGGATCGAGTTTTTTGGAGATGAAGTTGACTCAATAAGAAGTTTCAATATTGCCGACCAGTTATCCATCAATACACACAAAAAAATTACAATCACTCCAAATGTTCAGGCAGAGTTATTGCAAGAGTCTCGAACTTCATTTTTTGAGTTTATTTCTCAAAAATCTGTCATTTGGTTGCATGCATTTTCTACTTCCAAAAAGAAAATAGAAAATGGATTCGACAAAGCATTATATACTTACAACCAATTAGATAACGAACTAAAAAGACTTCGTCCAAATGAATTGTATATCAATTCTATCGAATTTGAGTCGGAGTTGAAGCAGTTTACAGGTGTAGAGTTTGGGAACGAAATTTATTTCAGCAACGAAACGGTAATCTTTCATCAATCTCCACAGCCTTCATTCAATAAAAAGTTTGATCTTTTGGCACAAAACCTAAAGGAAAACACCCAAGCGGAATATGAAAATTATTTGTTTTCGGATAACCCCAACCAAATTCAAAGGCTAGAAGATATTTTTGACGACATTGAAAAGGAAGCTGAATTTACTCCAATTCACACCAGTATCGACAAAGGTTATATCGACAATGATTTAAAAATCATTTGTTACACAGATCACCAAATTTTTGAGAGGTATCATAAGTTTAAAATAAAAGAAGGCTACAAGCAATCGAAAGAGCAAGTGAGTCTGAAAGAAATTTATGGATTAAAAAAAGGAGATTTTATCGTTCATATTGATCACGGAGTAGGTACATTTTCGGGACTAGAGAAAATAGACGTGAACGGAAAAGAGCAAGAGGCAATCAGACTCTTGTATGATGGCGGTGATGTGCTGTATGTGAGTATTCATTCGCTTCACAGAATCTCAAAATTTTCGGGTAAAGACAGCAAAAAACCTAAGATAAATAAGTTAGGAACTCCTGCTTGGAAAGCCCTAAAAGCAAAAACAAAAAAGAGAGTAAAAGAAGTTGCTTTTGACTTGATTCAGCTTTATGCAAAAAGAAGAATGAAAGAAGGGTTTGCATTTTCACCAGATACATACCTTCAGCATGAATTGGAGGCATCATTCATGTACGAAGACACTCCAGACCAGCACAAAGCCACCTTGGCCGTAAAAGAAGACATGGAAAAGGATATTCCAATGGATAGATTGGTGTGTGGAGATGTAGGATTTGGAAAAACAGAAATTGCAATTCGTGCCGCTTTTAAAGCTGTTGCGGATAGCAAGCAAGTTGCTATTTTAGTGCCAACTACTATTTTGAGCCTCCAGCATTTTAGGAGTTTTAACGAACGACTCAAAGATTTTCCTTGCAAAGTAGATTATCTCAACCGATTTAAATCAACAAAAAAGGTAAAGGAAACATTAGAAAGATTAGAGAAAGGAGAAATAGACATTCTGATAGGAACTCATAAAATTGCCGGAAAAAGTGTAAAATTTAAGGACTTAGGTCTTTTGATAGTAGACGAAGAACAAAAATTTGGAGTAGGTGTAAAAGACAAACTGAAAACGATGAAAGAGAATGTAGATTCTTTGACATTAACCGCTACTCCAATTCCAAGAACTCTTCAGTTTTCGCTGATGGGAGCAAGGGATTTGTCGGTGATCAATACTCCCCCACCCAACCGACAACCAATTGATACACAGATTCATACTTTTAATGAAGAAACAATAAGAAATGCTGTTTCTTACGAAATGCAACGTGGAGGCCAAGTTTATTTCGTGAACAATAGAGTTCAAAACATAAAAGAGGTTGCAGGGATGATTCAAAGATTAGTTCCTGATGCAAAAGTAGCTATTATTCATGGTCAAATGGAGGGCCAAAAAATGGAAGCAACTCTCATGGATTTTATCAATGGAATGTATGATGTTTTGGTTGCTACATCGATCATAGAATCGGGAATTGACGTGCCAAACGCAAATACAATGATTATTAATAATGCCAACAATTTTGGACTGAGCGATTTGCATCAAATGAGAGGAAGAATCGGGCGAAGCAACAAAAAAGCGTTCTGTTATTTAATTACTCCACCTCGCCACATGCTAAGTGACGATGCAACAAAAAGGCTAAACGCAATTGAGCAGCACAGCGAACTTGGAAGCGGATTTAATATCGCTATGAAAGATTTGGACATTAGAGGAGCCGGAGATTTGTTGGGAGCTAGCCAAAGCGGATACATCAATGACATAGGTTTTGCGACTTACCAAAAAATATTAAACGAAACTATTGAGGAGCTCAAAACAAACGAGTTCAAAGAGCTATTTAAGGACGAAAAAAACGACAAGTTTTTCGAGATAGAAGACTTTCAATTGGAAACAGATTTGGAACTATTGATTCCGGATACGTACGTCAATCAAATTGCCGAAAGACTTTCTTTGTACCAAGAGTTGGACGAGGTGAAAACAACGGAAGAACTTGATGCTTACAGAAAAAACCTGAAAGATAGGTTTGGAGATGTGCCAGAGGAAACTTCTGAATTGCTAAAAACAATAAGGCTAAAGTGGTTGTCCAAGGAAATAGGGTTTGAGAAAATAATATTGAAACAAGAAAAAATGATTTGTTTTTTCCCTTCCAATCAACAATCTGCATACTTTGAATCCGATGCGTTTACAAAAACTCTTATGTTCATTCAAACGAACCCAAGAAATTGTAAAATGAGCGAAAGAAACAATAAACTAAGACTTGTTTTTAGCGGTATTCACTCTATTTCTCAAGCAATTGGAGAGCTAAGGAAGATTACCAAAAACTAAAAATTTATGGAAAAGAGATTTGAAGTAAAGGATTTAAAAGGTTTAGCGCCTGTAGCCAATTTCATCAAGGAGCTTTCGAATGAGTATTCTCATTTTTGCTTGGAAGCACCCATGGGCGCAGGCAAAACAACTTTGATAAATGAAATATGTAAGACTCTGGGCGTTTCCGAACACACTTCTAGCCCAACCTACTCCATTGTAAATGAATATGTAACGGATTCAGGAAGCTCAATTTTTCACTTCGATTTGTATCGATTACGAACCGAAATGGAATTGCTCGACATTGGAGTTCTTGAAATTTTGGACAGTGGAGACATTTGTTTTTTCGAATGGCCAGAAAAAATCCTATCGTACTTAGACGAAAAATTTGTAAATTTAACTATTGAGGTAGTGGACACTACTCGAATCATCACACTAACCTATTGATATGTCTTCAGATGTACTAAAATCCTTGGCGAAAGAAGCACTCATGGTGCCTCAGGAAAAACTGCAGCTTGCAGGAACAAAAAGCAAAAAATTATTTATTGGAATCCCAAAGGAAACAAGCTTTCAGGAAAATAGAGTTTCGCTAGTTCCCGAAGCGGTTGCGCTTTTGGTGAGTAACGGACACAGAGTGTGTGTAGAAACTAATGCCGGTGTAAATGCGAATTTTGTAGACAGAGATTACAGCGAGGTAGGTGCCGAAATTTGTTACGATACTTCAGAGGTTTTCAAAGCAGATATTATTATAAAAGTAGCTCCTCCAAGCAAGGAAGAAATTGAAATGATGTCGGGGAATCAAACCTTGTTTGCTGCCCTTCAGCTTTCTGTTCATCCAAAAAACACCCTGGAGATGCTGATGAAGAAGAAAATCACTGCAATTGCTTGGGATTTTGTGAAAGATGAAGACGATGTATACCCAGTTATACGATCTATGTCAGAAATTGCGGGGATAAAATCCATTGGAATAGCTTCTCATTACCTAAGTAATTTGAACAACGGACGAGGAACTATTTTGGGTGGAATTGCCGGAGTATCGCCAACAGAAGTGGTGATAATTGGAGCAGGAACGGTGGGAGAATTTGCTGCAAAATCTGCAATAGGACTAGGAGCTTCTGTCAAGATATTTGACAACGATGTGTACAAATTAAGAAGAATTCAAAACGATTTGAATACTTCCATTTGGACTTCAATCATAAACCCAAAAGTATTGGAAAAAGCTTTGATGAGAGCAGATGTGGCAATTGGTGCGTTGAGATCCAATAACGGAACAACTCCATGTGTAGTAACCGAAGAAATGGTAGAAACAATGAAGGAAGGAGCAGTGATTGTGGATGTAAGCATTGACAAAGGGGGATGTTTTGAGACTTCAAAAGTTACCAATCATAAGTCACCAGTTTTCACCAAACACGGGGTAATTCATTATTGTGTACCAAACATAGCTTCCTCCGTTTCTAGAACCGCATCTTTTGCGTTGAGCAATATTTTTTCTCCTTTACTCATTCAGATAGGAGAAGAAGGTGGAATTGCAAAAATGGTAAGAGAAAATAAAGGATTCAGACATGGAGTATATGTTTACAAAGGTATGCTGACAAGTAAAACCTTGGGTGATGCCTTTAGTTTGCCACACAAAAACATTGATTTACTTTTGATGGCGATGTAGCATCCCAAATTATTCAGAAAACTATACCTTAGTAGCTAAGATGAAAATTGCTATAAATACACGGTTTTTACTCACCAATAAATTAGAAGGTTTTGGTTGGTTTACTCACGAAGTAGCAAAAAGATTAGCAAACAACCATCCTGAACATGAGTTTTTCTTCTTTTTTGACAGAAAATTCGATGAAAAATTCGTTTACGAAAAGAACGTGACGCCAATTGTTATCAATCCACAAGCGCGCCATCCATTTTTGTATTACATCTGGTTTGAAATAGGTGTAAAACGAGCGTTAAAAAAACACGACATAGATGTTTTTTTGTCCCCGGATGGCTATTTGAGTTTAAGTTCTGATGTTAAACAAATTCCTGTAATTCACGACTTAAGTTTTGTTCATTACCCCAAAGATATTCCTTTTTGGAACCGAAATTACGTCAATTACTTCTTTCCTAAATTCGCAAAAAAAGCGAGTAAAATCCTTACCGTTTCCGAGTATTCGAAACAAGATTTAGTACAAAGTTTTGGAATATCAGAGGATAAAATTCAAGTTGCACACAACGGAATAGGAGAAGTGTTTCATCCTATTTCTGAACAAGAAAAAGAAGAAACAAGAAGTAAATTTACGGAAGGAATTCCATATTTTTTGTTTGTAAGCGCACTTCATCCAAGAAAGAATGTAACGAATTTATTTCAAGCGTTTGATCGGTTTAAAACAGAAACAAAAAGCGTGGTGAAATTGCTCATGGTGGGAGAAAAATATTGGTGGAACAAAGAGATCAAGCAGGTTTTTGATGAAATGAAACACCAATCCGATGTTGTGTTTACCGGACACATTCAGTCTAGCGAACTCAACAAATTGTACGGATCAGGTTTAGCACTTACTTATGTTTCTTATTTCGAAGGATTTGGAATTCCATTGGTAGAGGCAATGAAATGCGAGTTGCCAATTCTTTCATCAGAATTAACTTCGTTGCCAGAAGTAGGTGGCGATGCAGCCATTTATGTCAATCCGTTTTCTGTAGAAGACATCAAAAATGGAATGAAAAGAATTGTGAAAGACGATTCATTGAGTCAAGAATTAATAGAACACGGAAGAGAAAGAGCCAAGCAATTTAGTTGGGACAAAACAGCCGAAATAGTCTGGAATACCATTGTTGAGGTTCATGGAAGTTAGAAGTTGGTAGCACGAAGTCAGAAGATGTAATAAACCGAAATAATTATTGATGTTTATAAATCGAGCAATTGTTTGAAGTAAAAAAACGAATTAAAATATGCTAAAACTATACTATGATAAAACCAAAATTGAGGCCGGCTGTGACGAAGCAGGAAGAGGATGTTTATCAGGACCAGTAGTTGCTGCAGCTGTTATTTTACCCAAGAAATTTAAAAATAAGATTCTGAATGATTCTAAAAAGCTAACAGAGAAGCAAAGAGAATTATTAAGACCGATTATCGAAAAAGAAGCTCTTGCTTGGGGAGTTGGCATAGTTTCGCCCAAAGAAATTGATGAAATTAATATTTTGAACGCTTCTTTTTTAGCTATGCACCGAGCGATTGATAAATTAAAAAAGACTCCGAATTTGTTGTTGATTGACGGAAATCGGTTTAATACATACAAAGAAACAGAACACGTTTGTGTAATAAAGGGAGATGGAAAATTCTTGCCGATTGCAGCGGCTTCTATTTTGGCAAAAACCTACCGAGACGATATCATGAAACAATATCATGAGGAATTTCCACATTACGATTGGAACAAAAACAAAGGATATCCAACTAAAGCTCACCGACAAGCCATAAGAGATTTTGGAACAACTGATTATCACAGAAAAAGCTTTAGGTTGTTGCCCGAGCAGCTTGAAATTGATTTTTAAGCCTTATCCAGAGTAAAAGAAAAGGTTGTCCCCTTGTCTAGATTACTTTCTACCGATATTTTTTGGTTGTGAGCCTCTACAATGTGTTTTACAATAGCTAGTCCAATTCCAGAACCTCCTTGGTTTCTATCTCGGCTTTTTTCTACTCTATAAAACCTCTCGAACAAGCGAGGCAAATGCTCCTTTGCAATTCCCAAACCGTTATCTGTTACTTTAACAAGAATTTTTCCTTTGGCAATTTCTTTGGCAGAAATCACAGATTCACCACCTTTTTTACCGTAATAAATAGAGTTTGACACTAAATTAGTAACAACTTGTTCTAGCCTTAATTTGTCGGCAGTTACAAAAATTTCGGCCACCGAAGGTTTTTCAAGAGTAACCTTAATCTCATGATTTTCAGCTAAGTCTTCCAGCTCAGATAAAATATTTTTTATCAATTCGAATAAGGAAATTCGCTTCAAATTCAGTTTCAAATTACCAGATTCGATTTTGGTAATGGTATCCATGTCTGCAATCACATTCGTGATTCTGTCAATTCCCTTGGCGGCTTTGTTTAGGAATTTCCTGTTTATTGACTCGTCTTCTAATCCTCCTTCAAGCAACGTCAAAATATAGCCCTCTACACTAAAAACAGGGGTTTTAAGCTCATGTGCTAAATTTCCAAAAAACTCTCTTCTGTAGGCTTCAGTAGATTTTAGTTTTTGTATTTCTGTTGTTTTTTTGTTCAGCCAATTTTCTATTTCAAGCTGGGCATCTTTCCCGAAAATATCACCGTTTTTTTCGTACACAATCCCAATCGAACGGTAAATTTTTTTGAATTTTCTTTTGGTATAGATTTGCAAAGCAAAGTAGGAAACCACAAAGACAATCCCACCAATACTAAACGAAACGAGAAGAACTTCAGGCTCTTTGTCGGGATCGTTCAACAGCAGATACATTCCCAATGAAGAAATGACAAAGGAGATAAGCCCCAATACAAATGAAAAAAATATGCCTGAAGAAAATTTCATGATTTAAAGGTATGGATTTTTTGAACAACCAAATATTAAGTTTTTAATTCTACTTTTTTCATCTTCTACTTGTCATTCTCTTGAAAAGGGAATCTAAAAACGACCAAAGAAAGAAACCTAAAAGAACATCTCCCAAGCGATTGATACAAATGATAAATCCTTTGTTGAAGACAAAACCTTACTTTATCAACACCGCCCTTGGAATAATAAAACCAAAACCAGAAAACTATCGGAAAGAATCTATTAACTTTGAAATTGAGTTAAAACACCTTAAAAACTATGTCAGAAAGCAATATTATAATCGAAAACAACGATTCTGTTAGAACAATTACAATTAACAGACCTAAGCAATTGAATGCTCTTAATTCTCAAACAATAAGCGAATTATCGCAAGCTTTGAAAGAAGCAGACGCTGAAATTGGAGTAAAAGTAATTGTATTGACAGGATCGGGAGAAAAAGCTTTTGTTGCTGGAGCAGACATCAAAGAATTTGCGTCATTTTCGGTAGAAGAAGGAAAAAAACTAAGTAAGGAAGGACATGATAAATTATTTGATTTGGCACAAAATCTATCCACTCCAATCATTGCAGCAATCAATGGGTTTGCATTGGGAGGAGGATTGGAATTGGCAATGTCGGCCCACATCAGAGTAGCTTCAGACAATGCCAAAATGGGATTGCCAGAAGTATCGTTGGGAGTGATTCCTGGATATGGAGGAACGCAACGACTAGCTCAATTGGTGGGAAGAGGAAAGGCGATGGAGATGATCGCAACTGCAGGAATGATTTCGGCAGAAGATGCCCAAAAATGGGGATTGGTAAACCATGTAACCACTGTAGACGGTTTGATGGAAAAATGCCATGAAATAGCAGGTAAAATTGTAAAAAATTCATCTTCGGCAATTGGCCTAGCCATCAAAGCCGTGAATGCAAATTACACGGATGGTGAAAATGGATTTGAAACAGAAATTGAAGAATTTGGCAACTGTTTTGGTACAGATGATTTTAAGGAAGGAACGACTGCTTTTATCGAAAGAAGAAAAGCAAATTTTAAGTAAAAAAACAAACTTAGTTGAGTGTAATAAAAAAACTAGCGGGGCAAACAGCTATTTACGGAGTAAGTAGTATGTTTGCTCGTATCCTAAATTTTTTATTGACTCCTCTTTACATCACAAGCTTTAGCACGGCCCAGTATGGTGAAGTTTCGGAGTTGTATGCCAATGTAGCTTTTTTTATGGTTCTGTTGGGTTTTGGTATGGAAACTGCTTTTTTTAAGTTTTCTAAAACCGAAAAAAACGAGGTAAGCGTTTACAGCACAGCTCTTACTTTTATTGCTGTTTCTAGTGGTTTATTTATTTTAGTTGGGTTTTTATTTACTCAATCTATAGCAGATTTAATTGGCTATGCTTCCCGCCCAGATTTCATTATTTATTTGGCACTTATTCTGGGTTTAGATGCTTTTGCAACCATTCCGATGGCAAAACTGCGGAACGAAAGCAGAGCTAAAAAGTTTGCTCAAATTAACTTGATAAACATTGGGACCAACATCTTTTTCAACATCCTTTTTATCGCTTTTGCCAAAACAAGTTTCGATAATGGAAACAAAACAGCTTTGGTGGAACTCATTTATGATCCAGCCATAGGAATTGGTTATATTTTTATTTCTAATTTGATTGCAACGGTAGTAAAATTAGCGCTACTTTATCCGGAATTTATCAAGGTAAAATGGGAAATAAACAGAAAGCTCTTGACCAATATGCTTATTTATTCATTGCCTCTTATGTTAGGTAGTTTTGCAGGAATAATCAACGAAACATTCGACAGAATTTTGATAAGAAGAATGATTGAACCTGAGCAAGGAGTTGAGGTTGCCAAACAGCAAGTTGGGATTTATTCGGGAGTTTATAAATTATCGATACTCATTTCGTTGTTTATTCAAGCCTTTAGATACGCAGCCGAACCATTTTTCTTTGCACGAGCCAAAGAAAAAAACGCAAATCAAACCTACAGAACCGTAATGAATTACTTCATTTTGGCCGTTTCAATCATGTTCTTGTTTATTCTCATGTATCTTGAGGTATTCAAGTGGTTGTTACCAAAAAGAGAATACTGGGAAGGACTTCATGTTGTTCCAATTTTGCTTGTAGCCAATATATTTTTGGGGATTTATTACAATCAATCTATCTGGTACAAATTATCCGGACAAACAAAATTTGGCGCATATATCGCCATGGGAGGAGCTGTTCTTACCGTTGGGTTAAACGTATTATTTATTCCAATTCTGGGTTATGTTGCCTCGGCATGGACCACGTTTGCGGTGTACGGAGGAATGATGATTACTTCCTATATTTTGGGACAAAAACACTATCCAATTCCGTACAACATAAAAAAAGGAAGCTTTTTTCTTTTGTTTGCTGTTGCTCTTTACTTTGTGAGTGTTGGTTTCAAAATCATATTTCCAGATTCGGTTGTTTTCATCTTGGGATTCAATACGGTATTATTTGCTTTCTATCTTTGGTTTATCTACAACCTAGAAGGAATGAACCTGAAAGAAATGCTGAAGAAAGACTAGGTGTGCTTTTCAGTTTTAAATCCTTTGTACACCCACATCACAATTAATAACATCATCAAGTTGTAAACACTGTCTTCAACGGGGATTGTAAGGATTCTTAGCCCAATAATTTCTTCAGGATTGTAGTTTACTACTGGATTTTCGATTAACGAACCGGTTAAAACTCCGTTTACAAGTAAAAAAGGAATCAAGCTAACGAAGTACATCAACAGAAATCTACCGAGCCATTTTGGATTATAGTAAACCGTAATGAGACCAATTATTCCCGTACAAACGAAAGTTACAAAAGGGTACAATCTATCCGAATAAAAGAATGAAACCACAATAAGCAAGATTGAAAACAAGAACAAAAAAGGTCTTGCAAATCCGCTTAAAATGTTTTTTTTGATAAAATAATTGAGGACTTCATAAATAAAAAAACAAGCGAAAGGAATGAGAATAAAAAACAGCCATTCTTCAATTGGCAACAAAAAGATACGAATCCCAGTAGTGTAATCGTCATTAAACCACCAAACACCTTGGTGCGTAAACCACACATCCCAAGGCACAAAAATAGCGATCATTACAGCAATTCCTGCAAAGAGTTTTTTCCATTTTTTGTAATAGGTTATTCTACGTTCAAAACTTTGTGCAAGCGGGTAGGAAAGAGCAAAAAGCAAGATATAGAAGTAAAGATATTTTGATTCAAGGAACTCCATTATATGACAAAGTTTAACACCGCAAAAAAGACGGTTTGAGTGCCAAATATAACAAAACTAATCTTGCTGTTTATTTTGGGAGAAAACCAATGAATTATCACATGAATAAATAAACTCGTAACAAACCACATGATGTAGTTTTGTATGGGAATAATATCATTTTCCCAACCCCAAAAGCCTAATTTCATAGCTACAGGTTCTACCAAAAAATCTAGCCCAACCATGAGGATTGGCGGAAGTACAATAAGCCAAAAAGCTTTCTTGGTAAAAAACTGCACAATTCCATAAGAACTAAGTGCGAGAAACAACCAATTCACCCCAATCATCACTGGAGTATCAAAAATTTTAAATCCAAAAGGAGAGCCATAAGCGTAGTTGCCGAACAATATTCCCGTTTCTACACCAATGGCCTCAACCGAAAAACCGATTAGAAAAATCAGAAAAGAAAGTAGTAGCAATTTTCCGCTGAAATCGGAATTTACTTTGTAAAAAGCCACAAGAGTTAGTAATAAATTAACAGGAGTAAGAGGAAGAAATAAATGTCGAAACTCTGGAAGACTTAATCCAATTAGCCCTACAAAGTGTAGGATAATCAAAACACCAATCCATCGGTTTTCGGTAGTAATATTTTTTATCATTTGATTAATTTACTAATAATTTTGGCAGAGGACAACGCCAAAGGAATTCCTCCACCCGGATGTACACTTCCACCACAGAAAAAGAGGTTTTTGTAGTCGGAAGAAAAGTTTTTATGCCTGAAAAATGCGGCAAACCTATTGTTACTAGAAGTTCCGTAAAGCGAACCCTTGTATGAATTTGTTTTCTCTTGAATGAGTTGAGGTGTTAGTTTTTCTTCAAATTCGATTAGTTTTTCGATGTCTTCACCTAAAACTCTGGAGATTTTGGAAAGGATATTTTTTCGAGCATCGGATACCATCTTATCCCAATCTTGCCCATAAACGGATGGAACATTTATCATCACAAACCAGTTTTCTTTCCCAAATGGAGCATCTTGTTTCAGGTGTTTGCTCGTGATGTGTATGTATATGGTCGGGTCTTCGTAAATGGTTTTGGAATCAAAAAGATGGGTAAACTCTGTTTTGTAATCTTCGGTAAATAAAATGTTGTGCACGTCTAGTTCTGGAAATTCTTTGCCAATTCCCCAGTAAAAGATAAGTGCCGAACTCGAGCGCTCCTGCTTATCCACTTTCTCCAATTTTTTGGCAGAAGGAATAAGTTTTTCGTAAACCGTATGAATATCGGCATTGCAAACCACTACATCACCCTCAAATTTTCCAGATTTGGTAACAACCGATTTTGCAACTTTATTTTCTGTTTCAATAGCAATCACCTCTTCATTAAAATGAAATTTAACTCCGATTTCTTTCGCCAGTTTCACCAAACTATTGGTGATTTCGTGCATTCCGCCATGAGGCAAATATGCGCCAAGCCCAAACTCTAGGTGAGGAATAATATTCAGAATTCCAGGAGCTTCGTAGGGTGTAGAACCGTTGTAAGTAGCGTATCGATTGAATAACCGAACGGTTTTTGAATCAGAAAATGCTATCTCGTTCACTTGATTCATTGTACTAAAAATGCTCAAAAACGGCAATTTCATAATTGAAACCAACGTAGAGAATGACAGAAAAGATTTTACTTTATGAAGCGATTTATTTAGGAATTGTTCTTCGGTGGCTCCGTAGATAAATTCGCTTTTTTTGAGATGTTTTTTTACTTTTTCGGCAGAATCGGTCGTTTTTTTGTCTATTTCATCCGCAAAGCGATCAATATCCGAGTGCGCAAAAATTCTAGTTCCGTCCTCGTAAAAATAATTACAAAGTATTTCTAGTCTTTCATAATTGAAATAATCTGAGGGATTTTTACCCGAAAGCTCAAATAATTCGGTAACCAAATTGGGCATTGTAAAGAGAGAAGGTCCAGCATCAAAACGATATCCATTTCCTTTCAGCACAGTTAGTTTTCCCCCAGGATAAGAGTTTTTTTCTAAAACCCGAACAGAATAACCTTTGTTTTGCAAACGAATAGCCGAAGCAATCCCAGCAATTCCCGAACCTACAATTATCGCTTTTTTGGACATTAAGTTCGAGCTTTTTTAAGTTCGTTTCTCAAGTATTTCCAGGGCACGATTAACATTCCAAAACATTCTCCGTCTTCTTTCCCTGTGTGTTTGTGATGTATTTTGTGAGCTCTTCGTATAGAACGTAAATAGACGTTATCGCTGTTTCTGAACCATTTTAATCGTTGGTGAATAAACACTTCGTGAACCAAGAAATAAGCGATTCCGTATGCTAATATTCCAAAGCCAATGTACATCACCGACCAAACTCCAAACATGGAGCCAAGCATGATACACAGCCAAGATGGAATTGCATAAATCAAGAAAAATGCGTCATTTTTTTCAAAAAAACTGTCTTTGTTTGGTACGTGATGGTCCAAATGAAGATTCCACAAAAACCCATGCATCACGAATTTGTGTGTGAACCAAGCCATAAATTCCATTCCCCAGAATGTTGCAAAAATTATTAGTAATCCCATTGTTAATCCTTTAAAATCTTTTTTCTAAATAGCACTTTTTTTACTCAGTCATTCCTGCGAACGCAGGAATCTATAAAACGAGAATATTGCTCTTGCACAGATTCCTGCCTTCGCAGGAATGACCCACAAGATGCTTTTTTATTCTGGTAATAAAGGTAATAAATATAAAAATCAAGAGCATAATTTTCTTCAATTCCCTTTGAGTTTGAGATATAAAAAAGCAAATTTGTAACAACAACACACAACCATGAAAATAGAAATAATCAACAATTCGAATCACGAATTACCGCAATACGCCACAAGTCAATCAGCAGGATTGGATTTACGAGCAAACCTCACCGAATCTATCACGCTAAAACCCTTGGAAAGAAGATTAATCCCAACAGGATTGCACATCGCACTTCCAGAGGGTTACGAAGCGCAAGTGCGCCCGAGAAGTGGATTGGCTTACAAAAAAGGTGTGACTGTACTCAACGCACCAGGAACAATTGATGCCGATTACCGAGGAGATATTGGGGTAATTCTTATCAACATGAGCAATGAAGATTTTGTGGTAGAAAACGGAGAACGAGTGGCTCAATTAGTCATAGCCAAATACGACCAAGCCAAATGGATTCAAGTTACCGAATTATCCGAAACAAATAGGGGAGAAGGTGGTTTTGGGAGTACTGGAGTGAAGTAGTCGGTCGTTGGACGACAGTCGTTATTTTTAGTTTTCGATTGATTTCTCATTTTACACGAGATTTACGGTTTGCTTTCTGAAGTTGGGCCTCGAGACATTTTGAACAAGTTCAAAACCCTCAGCCCGCAGAATTACTATTGCTCGAACCCTGAGTTCGACCATAAGAGAGAATCGAAGGGTGGTTCAGAAATAATAGGCTGTTTCTAGTTAATTCTCTACCTCCTATTCAAATAAATACTCACATAATAAATCAAAGTTGCAATAGAACTCAACGCTGCAACTACATAAGTCATGGCTGCCCATTTTAGGGCATCTTTTGACCCAGCGTATTCTTCGGTGGTTACTATGTTATTTGTTTTTAGCCAAACTAAAGCTCTTTTGCTTGCATCAAATTCTACGGGAAGAGTAACCAAACTAAAAAGAGTAGTGAGTGCAAACAGACAAATTCCTGCAAGCAATAAACCAGGAAAAATCTGAATCATTGCAATCCCTCCCAACAAAATCCATTGCATGTATTTAGAACCAAAACTAACAATTGGCACTAGTTTAGATCGCAATTGCAACATAGAATAATTGGTTGCATGCTGCACTGCGTGTCCTACTTCGTGAGCCGAAACTGCTGCGGCAGCTGCATTTCGTTCGTTGTAAACTACCTGCGACAAATTAACTGTTTTGTTTATTGGGTTGTAATGGTCGGTCAATTGTCCTTGCACTGCTATTACTTGTACATCTGTAATTCCGTTATCGGCAAGCATTTTTTCGGCAATTTCCTTTCCGCTCATCCCATTTTGAAGATGAACTTTGGAGTATTTGGCAAATTTTCGTTTCAGTTGACCGCTCGCAAGCATTCCCACAAGTCCCAAAAGGGCTCCTAAAATGTATATTCCAATCATGTTATAATTCGGTTATATTGTTAAAGTAAATTTAAGAAATATTCTTGATTTAATAAGTTTTTTATGTTTCATCAGTTAGCTTTTTATACTTAACACAAGTCATGAAGATCTTCATTCAGAATCGTTATTCATTGAAATATTACAAAGGAATCCTACGTGAAATATTCATTGTGAGATACAGAATCATACTGCAATAAAACTTAGTGCAAGAGTTCTGCACGACCTATGAATAGGTTTCTAAGAAAGGATAAACAAATGAAGGAACAAAAACTCAAATAATCCTCAATGAAATCCTTATATTTAAGCTCCAAAAAACAAAACAATGAAACTCCGAGAAATCACCTCCATTCTAGAAAAAGTAGCTCCACTTTCCTATCAAGAATCCTATGACAATAGTGGATTGATAACGGGAAGCAACAACACTGAGGTTTCCAATGTATTACTTTGTTTAGACTGCATAGAGTCGGTTGTGGATGAAGCGATAGAAAAAGGTTGTGAATTGATAATTGCCCATCATCCAATAGTATTTAGCGGATTAAAAAAACTAAACGGAAAAAATTACATCGAGCGAGTAATCATTAAAGCGATAAAAAACGACATTGCAATTTATGCCTGTCACACCAACCTGGATAATGTTCTAAAAAACGGAGTGAACCAGAAAATAGCTCAGAAACTGGGGTTGAAAAACTCACGAATACTTGCGCCAAAATATAATTTGATGAGTAAATTGGTGGTGTATTGCACGAGCGAAAACCCCGAAATTGTAGAAAAGGTAAGAGATAATTTATTTGCAAATGGAGCAGGTCACATTAGCGATTATTCCAATTGTAGTTTCAATACGGAGGGAAAAGGAAGTTATTTTCCTGGTGAATCAACCAATCCTGCTTTTGGTGAAAAAGGGAAAACCAACTTCATGGAAGAAACCAAAATTGAGGTGATTGTTATGAATCAAGATGCGAGCAGAATTGTAGCTGAGGTAAACAAAGTGCATCCTTATGAGGAAGTAGCTTATGAAATAATTCCAATGAGTAATCCCAATCAACACATTGGTTCTGGCATGATAGGAGAATTGGAAAGTGAAATGGATGCTAAAGAATTTTTAGTTTTTCTAAAAAAAGAAATGAAAACGGAATGTGTTCGTTATACTAGTATTCATAAAGACAAAGTAAGCAAAATTGCCGTTTGTGGAGGTTCGGGAAGTTTTTTGTTGGAGGCGGCTAAAGGTCAGAAAGCAGATGTTTTTATAACGGGAGATTACAAATACCACCAGTTTTTTGATGCAGAAAATGAAATCATGATTGCAGATATTGGACACTACGAAAGCGAGCAATTTACAATTGATTTGTTCGAAGAAATACTAGAACCGATTTCAGGAAAAGTGAAAGTATTGAAAACCACTACGAATACCAATCCGGTTAATTATTTATAAAAAGAAGGGATTTGGAAAATTTGGCATAAATACTGCAGAGTAACTCAAAAACAAACAGAAATGACAAGAGCGAAACAATTTTTGATAGCATCTTCCTTGATTTTTCTTGCCTCAATTGGATTTGGACAAAGAAAAGTATACCGAGCTGGCGAGACAAAACCTGCAGCTGAAATTCCGCTGGACACAACTGACAATAGACCCCAAAAGGTAAGAGAAGGAGCAAGAAAAGAAGAGATTTGTAATTGCAACAACGACCTGTCTTTTGATCCTACAACCAACATTGCTTTGAACAAAAACAAACCAGGAAACCCTCCGTTTACCGGAAAATGTGTTGCTTTTTATCCGAACAAAAAACCAGAAATGCAATTGTCATTTTTAAATGGGATAGAAGAAGGAACTTGGATATTCTTTTACGAATCGGGTGATCCCAAAATGATAAAGAATTATGCAGAGGGAAAACCACATGGAAAATGGACAGCTTTTGAACAAGATTCGGTTGTTTTTTGGCAAAACAATTATCAGTATGGTTTGAAACACGGGAAGCAGAGTTATTATTTCTCCGGTGGAAAACTAAAAAAAACCGAAGAATATGTTTCGGGAGAAAAGAATGGAGTTTTCCAAGAGTTTTATCCAAATGGAAATTTGAAAAGAACAGTTCAGTATAAAAAGAATAAATTTGATGGTATTTATCAAAAATTTTTGAGCGATAGCACATTGATTATCGAAAAAGAATACAAAGAAGGAGAAATCAACGGGAAAGATCATTCTTACTTTGATGACGGAAGCATTAGCTACAAAACCTTTTACAAAATGGGAGTTCCCGATGGAGATTGGGTTTTTAACTTTGAATCAGGATCTAGATATAAAGAAGAGTCTTATAAAAAAGGCAAGAAGGAGGGGATTTGGAAAGAGTATTACAACAACGAAGTTTTAAAAACTGAAATAGAATATAAAAAAGACCAAATAATATCCGCCAAATATTACGATAAGTTTGGTGAGATCATTGAGAAATAGAAAAAACAAAGAATGAAAAAATTAATACTATTCATCACGATTACTTTCATATCCATTTCCATTTCCATAGGATTTTCGCAAGTAGAAACGGATAAAAACAAAACAGTTTATAAGGTTGCTAAATTAATCGACATCATTGAGCAATTGTATGTAGACTCTGTAAACTCGCCAGAATTGGTTGATGCAGCTATAAAAGCAATGCTAGAAAAACTAGATCCACACTCGGCATATATTCCAGCTGCTTCGGTAGATGCAGTAGAAGCACCTTTGAAAGGAAATTTTGAAGGAGTAGGAGTGAGGTTTCAAATATTAAACGACACCTTGCTTGTGGTTCAAGCAATCCCAGGAGGTCCTTCCGCAAAAGTGGGTGTTTCGGCAGGTGACCAGGTCATAAAAATTGACGAAGAGTTGGTAGCCGGTGTAGGTTTACAAAATTCGGGAGTAAGAAAAAGACTACTGGGCAAAAAAGGTACAAAAGTGGTAATTACAATAAGAAGAGGTGGGGAAGATGAATTGATAGAATTTGAAATAACAAGAGATAAAATTCCAATTCACAGTGTAGATGCTGCCTACATGATTGATGATGAGATAGGGTACATCAAGCTCAATGCATTCGCAAAAACAACTCAAGCCGAAATTCAGCAAGCTCTCGGTAAGTTGAAACTTCAAGGAATGGAGTCATTGATACTAGACTTACAAAACAACGGAGGAGGATACTTGGACCAAGCTTTTAAACTCGCTGATGAATTCTTACCAAAAAAGAAAATGATTGTATACACAGAAGGAAGAAGTTATCCCAAAAAAGATTTTTTATCTACGTACAGAGGAATGTTTCAGAAAGGAAAACTTGTGGTTTTGGTGAACGAAAGCACTGCATCGGCAAGCGAAATTGTATCTGGAGCTGTGCAAGATTGGGATCGTGGAGCAATCGTTGGAAGAAGAACTTTTGGAAAAGGACTTGTTCAGCGACCAATTCCATTAACGGACGGGAGCAAGGTGAGAATTACAACCCAAAGGTATTATACACCTTCGGGAAGATGCATTCAAAAATCGTATGAAGATGGAACTAAAGCTTATCACAAAGAAAAATACGAGCGGTATTTGAACGGAGAATCATTTTCAAAAGATAGCATTAAAATTCCCGATTCGTTGGTTTTTAAAACCTTGGTAACAGGACGTGAAGTGTATGCAGGCGGAGGAATTATTCCTGATGTATTTGTGCCAGTGGACACAACAGGAACATCGCCTTATTTTTTGAGTCTTGTGCGAAAAGGAATCATGAATCGCTTTGCCCTAGAGTACGTGAATGAAAACAGAAATTGGCTTGATAGTAACTACAGTGATTTTCAAGTTTTCAAATCAGATTTTGACTTGGACAGCGCTCTGAATAAAGTGATTGAGTATGCTGAGACAAAAAAACTAGAATTTAACCAAGAACAATTTGACGAGGCCAAAGAGGCAATTTCAATTAGGCTTAAAGCTCTGATTGCACAAAATTACTGGGGATTTAGTGAGTTTTACGAAATATTTAATGAATTGAATCCTATTTATAAAAAAGGAATTTCACTGATTTCGAATAAACAAGAATACAAGGAGCTAGACCTTTCTAAAAAGTACTAAATAAAACCATTGCAATCCTGAAAGAACTTTTTTTATATTTGTTAATCAAAAAAACAAATTAAGCATTATGAAAAACAACAACATCCTAATTGGAGCAGTTGCCATTATTGGAGCTCTTACTTTATTCAATACTTACAAAGTAATGACAAATGACGGAGGAAGAACTATAGCACCATCAACACCTTCAGCTGCTGTTCAGCCGAACAACCAAGGAGCTAATTTTCCAAGTACAATTCCACAAAACCAAACAAATCCGGGTCAGCAACCTGTTGCTCAGCAACCAACTCAGCCAGCATTACCTGTTACGGCAATCAATTTTAAAGAACCAAAGAAAGATTTTGGAAAAGTATTAGCATCTTCTACAAACAAGCACACATTTGTATTTACAAATACAGGGACTGAGCCTTTAGTCATTTCTAACGCCAAAGGATCTTGTGGATGTACTGTACCGCAATGGCCAAAAGAACCAATTGCTCCAGGAGAAACAGGAGAAATTAGTGTGGAATATAAACCAGCAGGACAATCAGGAGTGCAAACTAAGTTTGTTACGATTACTGCAAACACAAACCCAGCTACAACTCAACTTACTATTACTGGAGATATTCAGCCAGCTGAAGCTAAGTAAATTTTTCATTTTGAATTCACTTTTTAAAACTCGATACTTTATAGTATCGAGTTTTTTGTTTTAAAAGAAAGGAAAAGAAACCAGAACTCGTCCAAAGAGATACACACCTTTTATTGTCAATGAAACACCTCCTCTCATTTACCGAAATTTACAGCCAATACGGTAAAATGGTGTATAATGTGTCGCTCAATTATTTACAAAACTTGGAGGATGCAGAAGAAGCAACACAAGATGTTTTTGTAAAAATTCATGAAAAAATAGAAGGATTTAATCAAAAATCTAGTCTAAAGACTTGGATATACAGAATAACGATCAACCATTGTTTGGATGTTATAAAATCCAAAAACAGAAGAATGAGGGTTCTGTTTTCGCGACAAAATGAAGAGCATGATTCTATTGAATTTAATCATCCTGGAGTTGCTCTCGAGAGCAAAGAAGCAATTGGCGATATTATGAAGGCATTAAACCATTTACCTCCAAATCAAAAAACAGCGATAGTTCTGAAATCAATAGAGGGCCTTTCGCAAAAAGAAATAGCAGAAATAATGGAGCTAAAAGAAAAGGCCGTGGAATCCTTACTTACCAGAGCCAGAGTAAATTTGAAAACCAAACTCAAACCATGAAAACAGAATTAGCATCTTTGGAAAAAATACAACAAGTGGAGCCACCAACTCATTTGTTTGAAAAAGTGACCAACAAAATTGAACAAATTGAAAAAGCAAAAACCAGCCAGTTCAAATTTTTGGCGGCAGCATCATTGATTGCAATTTTTTTTAATTTAGGTTTTGTATTTCAATACTACACTTCGTCCGATTCAAGCGCAGAGCAAGTAAATCCTTACAGTTACATATCCAGTTATCAAACCATTTATGAATAAGCAGGCAAAAATTATAATCATTGCATTATTATTGGTAAACATTGTTTTACTCATAACATTGTATTTAGGAAAACCATCACTACAGCAACAAAATCTACCAAAAGATCTTATTATAAATAGGCTGGGTTTTGAGGAAATGCAAATTGCCGATTTTGAAGGGATTGTAGTAGAACATTTTACTGAAGTTAGAAAAATTCAAGAAGAGGTGAGAGAATATAAGCGGGAAATCAACTCAGGCTTATTGCTAGATAAACCAGTCATGAATGACTCTGTAAATAGACTTTTATCAAATAGTTTCAAAAAAATGGAAGAGTTGCATTTTAAACATTTGAGCGACATCAAAGAAATCTGCAATCCAGAACAAAAAAAGAAATTTGATAAAATGGTTCCTGAGTTGGGTCGTATTTTTGGACCAAGACCAACGAACAAAAACAGGAGAGATAGAAGAGAAAACCAAATTGTATTTAAGCGCAGTACAACTTCACCTTAGCACGATTAATTTTTATCGACACTTTCCTTAATAAAAGGAATTATTTTCGCTTATCAATGTTCATGAAGGGTTGGTCTTGCTAATGAATATACTCATTATACTTCAACTTGCTTTCATTCAGGAATCTTAAAGCTTTCAAAAAACAAAACCTTAACAAGAATTAATCTGTTTTTGTTGGGGATACCGCATCCAAAGGCTTATTTTTATGCTTTAAGCAGAAAATAAATTGTTATGACCAAAATATTAGTAGTAGACGATGAAAGACCTATCCGTAGTGTTCTTCGTGAAATATTAGAAAACGAAAAATACCAAGTAGATGATGCCGAAAATGGCAAAATTGGTTTTGAATTAGCTTCAAAAAACAACTACGATGTGATTTTGTGTGATATCAAAATGCCAGAGATGGATGGAGTTGAGGTTTTAGAAAAACTACAACAGAAAGGAATAGAGACTCCAGTTATCATGATTTCTGGCCACGGCACAATTGATACAGCAGTAGAATGTTTGCAGAAAGGAGCCTACGATTTTATCCAAAAACCATTGGACTTGAATAGAACGTTGGTGAGCATTCGAAATGCATTTGAGAGGAAAGATTTGGTGGAGGAAACAAAGGTTTTAAAAAGAAAAATTCACAAGGGAAAAACTACAGACATAATTGGAGAATCTCAAGCTATAATTGGGATTAAGCAAATGATTGAAAAAGTAGCTCCGTCAGATGCAAGAGTTTTGATTACGGGAGGAAACGGAAGCGGAAAAGAGCTAGTTGCAAGGCAATTACACGAACAAAGTAGCAGGGTAAAAGCGCCATTTATTGAAGTAAACTGTGCTGCAATTCCTGCTGAATTGATAGAAAGTGAATTGTTTGGTCATGAAAAAGGTGCTTTTACCTCTGCGATAAAACAAAGAAAAGGAAAGTTTGAACAAGCAGAAGGTGGAACCATATTTTTGGACGAAATAGGAGACATGAGTTTGTCCGCACAAGCAAAAGTATTGAGAGCTTTACAAGAAAATAAGATAACAAGAGTAGGAGGAGACAAAGACATTACAGTAAATGTAAGAGTGCTTGCAGCCACAAATAAAAACTTGAAAGAAGAAATTTCTGAGAAGAAATTTAGAGAAGATTTATACCATAGATTAGCCGTGATTTTGATTCACGTTCCTTCATTAAATGAAAGAAGAGAGGATATACCATTGCTTGCTGAGCATTTTTTGAAAATAATTTGCGAAGAGCAATCGATACCAAAGAAAACTTTTTCGAACGAAGCTTTGGCCGAAATGAAAAAAATCGACTGGACCGGAAACATAAGAGAATTAAGAAATATCGTAGAAAGACTTGTTATTTTATGTGGCAACGAGATAAAAGGAGAAGAGATTAAGCTGTATGCAAATCCTACGAAGTAAATAAAAAAGGTACTTCAAGTTAAACCTGTTTAGGCGAGTCTCCTAACAGGTAATTTTCTCCTGTTAGGTTTGTGAGAAAGAGGTAGCGCTGCATAGTCGCAAATGTTCTACATCTATTTTTTGATGTTTTCATGAAACTTGAAATGTTAAAGCAAACTTAAACCTGAATTTCTTAGATTAGGATATGAATAAAAAAGAAACACGGGTGTAAAAAAACCGTTACTTTTGAATAACTAAACCCGAAAGGAACCAAACCTTCCTGGTTTCAACGAATAACAAATGAGCAAAGAAAAATCATACTGCGACAGCACAACACACTACTCTAGAATGAAAACAAGAGAAGTAATGGTGGGCGAAATAGGAATTGGAGGCGATAACCCAATTAGAATCCAATCGATGACTACTGCTGACACAATGAATACAGAAAAGTCGGTAGAGGAAACAATAAGCTTAGCAAAAGTCGGCTGCGAAATTGTGAGATTGACAGCTCCTAGTAAAAAAGACGCAGAAAATCTTCGTGAGATAAAACGATTAGTTCGCGAAGCGGGTTATGACGTTCCGTTGGTGGCCGATATCCATTTCACTCCTAATGCTGCCGAAGTAGCAGCAGGAATTGTAGAAAAAGTGAGAGTGAACCCAGGAAACTATGCCGATAAAAAACAATTCAACGAATACGAATATACCGATGATTCTTACCAAGAAGAGTTAGAAAGAATAAGAAGTAAATTTACTCCTCTAGTCCTTTTGTGTAAAGAGAATGGTGTCGCCATGAGAATAGGAACAAACCACGGATCTTTATCGGATAGGATTTTGAGTAGATACGGAGATACTCCTCTTGGAATGGTAGAATCTGCAATGGAATTTATCCGAATTTGTAGAGATCATGATTACCATGATTTGGTGCTTTCTATGAAAGCCAGTAATCCTAAAGTGATGGTTCAAGCATACCGTTTGTTGGTTGCAACCATGCTCGAGCAAGGAATGAATTATCCACTTCACTTGGGAGTAACGGAAGCAGGAGAAGCCGAAGAAGGAAGAATAAAATCTGCAGTTGGAATTGGTGCTTTGCTTGAAGATGGAATAGGTGACACGATTCGTGTTTCTCTTACCGAAAAAGCAGAAGCAGAGATTCCTGTGGCTCAAAAAATTGTAGCTAGATATGAAAATAGAGCTAAGCACAAAGACTTTGCAATTGATTTTCCAAACTACATCAATCCATTTGAGTATACTCATAGACAAACCAATAAAGTCCAAAACATTGGAGGAGGAAATGTGCCGATTGTAATGGCAGATTTTTCTTTAAAAAAGGAAATCAAACCAGCTAATTTATTTGCGCTGGGTTATAATTATTCGGTTCAGTTGGATAAATGGAACTTAACGGACCAAGCGTGTGATTATATTTTTCTGAATAAGAACACCATTGATTTTGAAATACCGGGAACATTAGGAATAGTATATGAATATGACACATGGAAAGCAAACAAAAGCCAACCTCGCTCTTATCCATTTTTGGATGCTAATCTATACATGTCGGGAGCAGAAACTCACGAAAAAATTAATTTTATTTACACGCTTCTACCAGATGTTACAGAGGAATTTGCCAATAAAATTAAAAACGATCCTACGGCAGTTTTGGTTATTGACACCTACAACGAACACGGAATGGCTGAACAAAGACAATTGTTTAACGGATTGTTTCATTACGGATGCCAAACTCCAGTTGTAATTGGAAGAGCTTACGGTGATTTGGATTCAGAACAATTGCAAATAGACGCTTCGGTAGATATGGGAAGCTTATTGGTAGACGGATTGGGAGATGGAGTTTTTATTGCAGCCGAAAATTGCGGAGGAGACAAATTCATCAACGAAGTGGGGTTTGGAATCCTGCAAGCCACCCGAACAAGAATATCCAAAACCGAATACATCTCTTGTCCGTCTTGCGGAAGAACTTTGTTTGATTTGCAAGAAACTACTGCTAAAATTAGAGCCAAAACAAGCCATCTCAAAGGATTGAAAATTGGAATAATGGGCTGTATCGTAAATGGCCCAGGAGAAATGGCCGATGCAGATTACGGATATGTTGGAACCGGAAAAGGTAAAATCACTTTGTATAAGGAAAAGACAGTCGTGAAAAAAAACATTCCAGAAGTGGATGCTCTAGACGAATTAATTGGTTTGATTAAGGAATACGGAGATTGGGTTGAGGTTAAAGAAAATTGATTTTGGCAGAAATACACAAGCAACTTCTTTAATTGCAATTCGTTAACTTTGTGTAAACTGAACTTTTTTGAAATCAACACTATCAATTTTAGTATTCCTTTTTAGTATAACTGGCTATTGTCAAGAAATATGTAACAACGGTATAGACGATGATTTTGATGGCTTAATTGACCTCCAGGACACATCAGATTGCTCGTGTGTTGCATCCTTGGCTGGAAATTCAGTTGCATCTTTAGTTCCAAATCCTTCATTTGAGCAACGATCATGCTGTCCGACTGGTGCGAGCCAATTGAATTGTGCCAATAATTGGATTCAAGCCTCTGGTGCAACCTCAGATTATTTTAATACGTGCGGTCTTACAGCAATTGGAACATTTCCACCACCACCTTTGCCATTACCGAATGGAACTGGTTATGTCGGTTTTTTCGATAATTTTGGCTCACTTAATCTTCCTTACAAGGAATTTATAGGTACTTGTTTGCTTGATACACTTAAATCAGGAGTTAATTATCAATTAGAGTTTTTTATTTCCAATTCCTTTGGCAATTTAACTACTGAAATAGCTTTATACGGAACAACGAGTTGCGGTAACTTACCATTTGGAAACCCTCTACCAACCTCATCTAGTTATTGCCCCGCTACTGTTTCACCAACGAACTGGAGCGTTATAAAAATCGACACAGTGACTTGTTCATCATCTTCTTGGATTAAAGTTTCATTAAATTTCACAGCAACTCAAAACTTCACAGCAATTATATTGGGAGGGAGTTGCAACAATAATCTTGGCTCAAATTATTATTACATAGATGATTTGATTTTGAATAAAACCTCTGATTTTTCGACAGCAATAGAAATAAAAGATTCTGGGCACTATTGCCAAGGTAATTTGGTTTTGAAAGCTCAGTATAATTCTTCTCCCAAATCTTTCCAATGGTACAAAGATAGTATTGCAATTCTTGGAGCTACGGATTCTATTTACTCCGTGCCAAACGGACAAATCGGAAACTATCAATTATTAGCAACTTTCGATTCTATTTGTGCATTAACAAATTCCTTTAAAGTCGACACAACAATCATTGAGTTTGATTTAAGTTCCAGAGGAAGTTGTCCTTTAGGTATACAATCGGGATTTATAAATATTTTCAATGTGGATTCCATAAGCCAACCCTACTCCTACAGCCTTAATTCAGGTCCTTTTGTTTCCGACACGTTTTTCGATCAATTATCGGCAGGTAACTATACTATAACCGTTAGGGATTCAAATTTTTGTGAAACCTCAAAGGTTATTATGGTCGATTCTTTTCCAATGCCGACTGCTAGCTTTATTGTCGATTCAGTTTGCCTTGGAGAAACCACAACTTTTACCGATAATTCAAGTATTGCAAAAGGGACAATTACTCAATGGAGTTGGGATATTACGGGCTTGTCATCAACTCAAAACACGAGTTATACCTATGGAATAAATGGAGTTTTCCCTGTTACTCATCAGGTAGTTTCAGACTCTGGCTGTGTAGATGATACAATTATAAATGCAGTTGTTCATCCTTTGCCAATTGCCGATTTCTCATTCAGTCCCACTGAAGTATATGCTTTTAATCCTGAAGTTTGCTTTTCAAATTTATCCATAGGATCTGTTTCATGTTTTTGGGATTTTGACTTTACGGGTGCTAATGGTACTTCCAACACTGTCTCTCCTTGTTTAGTTAGATTTCCATCCAATCAGAAAAAAAACTTTATGGTAAATCTCTCTGCAATTTCAGACAAAGGATGTTTAGACTCCACTTCAATTAATGTTTCAATTTTAAATGAATTTATTTTATACATTCCAAATTCATTCACTCCAAATGGAGATGACAAAAATGATGAATTTGTAATTATATCAGAGGGAATAGAAACATTTAAAATCTTTATTTTTAATAGTTGGGGCGAAATAGTGTTTTCTGGAACTGATCCTTTAGATTTTTGGGACGGAAAATATAAAAATGAGCCGGCACCCACAGGAACTTATATTTATAAAATCAATGTAAAAGGAGAAAACAGAGAAGTAAAAGAAGTTACAGGTCATGTTAATTTAATGCGATAAACCCTCCTTGTTTTTAATCCAATCACTAGTCAGAAATTCTTAAAATGGCTTTTTTACTTTTTAAAAAAAGACAGCGGTAAAAAAACTTTCACGAAGAAGATACTTTGGACTAGTTGATTAGGAATACTGTGATTGGGTTGAGACTAAAGAGCTCGCATAAATTCCGCCAATGTTATTCCCTCTGTGTTTCTTAGCGAAAGAACATTATCCGTGATAGAATAATCGTAAGCCTGACTTAGGTTTTTTGTAAAAAGGTCAGAATACTTCATTATTTCTGGAGCGCACATTCTTTTTGTTTGTAAAATTCCGCCCATTTTAAAAGTCGCGACTGATTGCTTATTTATTGAACCGTTAATTTGATTACAACCATCCGTTCCACTCAATTGATTTCCGAGAATTTCTATAAACCCCCCAAAACTATTTAAATCATTTGATGGAATTCCAAGGATCTTAGAAGGCATCCATTTGCCATCCAATTGTTCGTTTGGCAATGCAACCGAATCAATCACTTTCACAAGAATTCTTTTGATAGAGGAAGCATCAGCAGGAACTTCATTCGCTTTTAGCTGTATTTGCTTAATAATTAGTTTCTTTCGAGTGCCAGGTTCAAAAGTAAACCCTTCAATTCCATCGTGTAAATTTGTCCAAGAATTTTCAGAAACAGTATCGTTTTCTTGAATTTGCAAACAACGCATTGGTCCAATTCCCATGCAAGATTCGGTAAAAGAATAGACCCAAATTATTTTCTCGTCTGGCGCCAAACTCTGTTTAGGTTCCGAATGAGGATTACGAATTTTGGCAACGCAACCTGCAAGTACAAGAATTGAAATAAGGGCAAAAATAAGTTTCATAGTATTAGTTTTTAAAGTCTCAACAACAAGAATCTTAGTATTCCAAATTCTATTGAGTCAATCAATATTGAAAAGTTAGGTTACAAAAGTGCATAAAAACCCTCGATTTGCTTTGATATCTGTCAGAATTAACTAAGTATTTGCATCAATTGTAAACAATTCGACTACCTTTGCACAAAATTTACATTAAATTACATGTCACAAGAAATTAAAAACATTGCCATCATTGCCCACGTAGATCACGGGAAAACTACGCTAGTAGATAAAATGATTTTGGCAGGAAAATTATTCTCAGATCACGAAACTCCAGGAGAACTAATCATGGATAACAACGATTTGGAAAGAGAAAGAGGAATTACAATCCTTGCCAAAAACGTATCCGTAAACTACAAAGGAGTAAAAATCAATATCATTGATACACCAGGACACAGTGACTTTGGAGGAGAGGTAGAGCGTGTAATGAACATGGCAGATGGAGTTTTGTTGTTGGTAGATGCTTTTGAAGGGCCAATGCCACAAACAAGATTTGTGATGCAAAAAGCAATTGAAGCTGGACTGAAGCCAATTGTTGTTGTAAACAAAGTAGACAAAGAAAATTGCACACCAGATATCGCATACGAAAATGTATTTGATTTGATGTTTAGTGTTGGAGCAAGCGAAGAGCAATTAGATTTTCCAGTAATATATGGTTCTGCAAAGAACGGATGGATGAGTACAGATTGGCAAAAGCCAACTGAAGACATTACTCCATTGTTAGACTGTGTATTAGAAAACATTCCAACTCCAGTATTTGACGAAGGAAACACTCAATTATTGATTACTTCTCTTGATTATTCTGCTTACGTAGGTAGAATCGCAGTGGGAAGATTGCAGAGAGGTACTATCAAGGAGGGACAAAATATTTCACTGGTAAAAAGAGATGGTAGCATAGTAAAGTCTAAGGTAAAAGAGATTTTTGTATTCGAAGGAATGGGGAAATTGAAAGTTACTGAAGTGCAAACAGGAGATATTTGTGGAATTGTAGGAGTAGAAGGATTTGAAATTGGTGACACAATTGCAGATATTGAAAACCCTGAGGCTCTTCAAACAATTAAGATTGATGAGCCAACAATGAGTATGATGTTTACAATTAACAACTCTCCGTTTTTTGGTAAAGAAGGCAAGTTTGTTACTTCAAGACACATTAAAGATAGATTGGACAAAGAGCTTGAGAAAAACTTGGCATTACAAGTAAAAGATACAGGTTCTGCTGATTCATTCATGGTATTTGGAAGAGGAATTCTTCACTTATCTGTATTGATTGAAACCATGAGAAGAGAAGGATACGAACTTCAAATTGGTCAACCACAGGTAATTATTAAAGAAATTGACGGAAAGAAACATGAGCCAATTGAAGAATTGACAATTGATTTGCCAGAAGTAGTTTCAGGGAAAGCCATTGAAATGGTAACCATGAGAAAAGGAGAAATGTTGAACATGGTACCAAAAGGAGATCGTGTAACCATTGATTTTGAAATCCCATCAAGAGGAATTATTGGTTTAAGAAACTACCTACTTACTGCTACAGCTGGGGAGGCAATCATGAACCACAGATTTAAAGAATTTGCACCTTACAAAGGAGAAATCCCTGGAAGATCTGCAGGATCTTTGATTTCTTTGGAACAAGGAAAAGCCATTCCATTTTCATTGAACAACCTACAAGATAGAGGAAAGTTCTTTGTTAGCCCTAATGAAGAAATTTATGCAGGACAGGTAATTGGAGAAAACTCAAGAGACAATGACTTAACAGTGAATGTAACCAAGACAAAGAAGATGTCAAACATGCGTTCTTCAGGAGCTGATGACAAAGTGAAATTGGCACCGCCAATCAAATTCTCTTTGGAGGAAGCATTGGAGTATATCCAAGAAGATGAGTTCGTTGAGGTAACTCCATTGAGCTTAAGACTAAGAAAAATCTTATTGAGCGAATCTGAAAGAAAAAGGGCTGGAAGAAACTAAAACTTAAAGGTTTTATTTAATTTAGAGTTGTTCCTTTTTTTGGAGCGACTCTTTTTTTTGAGTTATATTTGTAAGTTTACGTCCTCAATGAGCAAAACCATCCTTTTAGCAGATTTTGAATATGATTTCCAATTGATTGGAATTAGTTCTCATGCAAAGGACTATAGGCTGTCTTGGGAACTAAACAAAAGGTTTGGAATCAAGTTAATGAAAGAAGAGGAGGTGGTGTTTTCTTCCAAAAAGGCAGGAAACAAAGAGTTTTCGATGTACTTTTATCAAGATGATGTGGAGGAAAGAGATGTAAGATTAATAGGAAACAAGAGTGGCGGAAGCTGTCTTGTTCCAGAAAAAAAAGCGGCTGATTTTTTCTTGATTTTATACGATTACAATGCGCTTGAAATAAGCGAAATGATGCGAGAAATAAGAAAAATTAATGTTGTATTAACAGCCTTTGAAATAGATGTTAATACATTAAAGTCCAAAGAGAATTTATTATTTTAGAAAAATAGAAATAGGTATGAGAAAGACTAAAATTATAGCGACCATTGGGCCAGCTACCGAATCGAAGGAAATGCTCGAGTCAATTATTGATTTGGGAGTGAACGTGTGCCGATTGAATTTTTCGCATGGTTCCCACGAAGATCATCTCAAAGTATTAAATAATATCAAAGAGATAAATAAAGAAAAAGGGACTCACATTGCTACTTTGGGAGATTTACAAGGACCAAAATTGAGAGTGGGAAAAATGGAGGACAACACTTTGTTGGTAGAAGGAAATGAAATAGTTTTTACCAAAGAAGAATGTTTGGGAAATGCCGAAAGAGTGTACATGAATTACGAAAACTTTGCAAATGACGTGAAGAAGGGCGAATTTATTCGATTGGACGATGGAAAATTGGAACTAGAAATTCTAGAGACAAACGGAAAAGATACCGTGCGAGCAAAGGTAACTCAAGGCGGAATTTTAAAGTCTAACAAAGGAGTGAATTTACCAAACACAGTTATTTCTTTACCATCACTAACCGAAAAGGATTTGGTGGATTTAGATTTTGCATTGGAACACGATATAGATTGGATAGGTCTTTCTTTTGTTCGATCAGCAAGAGATATTATTGAGCTGAAGGGAATGATTGCAGCCAAGAATAAAAAGGCAAAAGTAATAGCGAAAATAGAAAAGCCAGAGGCGGTAGAAAATATTGAAGAGATAATTAAAGAAGCTGACGCTATAATGGTGGCAAGAGGTGATTTAGGTGTTGAAATTCCGATGCAAAAAGTGCCAATCGTTCAAAAAATGATTGTTGAAAAGTGTATCAAATACTCCAAGCCAGTTGTGATTGCTACCCAAATGATGGAAAGCATGATAGAATCCTCTACTCCAACAAGGGCCGAAGTGAATGACGTAGCAAACGCTGTTCTTGATGGTGCAGATGCAGTGATGCTGAGTGGAGAGACTTCTGTTGGAAAATATCCCAACTACGTAATAAATGCAATAGTAAAGATTCTTGAGGAAACAGGCGACTTTAGATTCAAAGAGATTCTTCAAGAAAAGAACCCTAAAAGAAGTCCAGAGCGATTTATTACAGACTCTATTTGTTTTAATGCCAGTAATTTGGCTGATAAAACCCAAGCCAAAGCAATTGTAACTATGACATTTTCTGGTTATACAGCTTTCAAAATTTCTTCTAAAAGACCAAAAGCGTCCATTTTTGTATTCTCTGGAAATAAAGAATTACTTACAAAGTTGAGTCTGGTATGGGGTGTAAAAACTTTTTACTACGACAAAATGGTGAGCACAGACCATACCATTGCCGACATTCATTACATGTTGAAAAAGGAAGGTTATGTTACAGAAGGAGATTTGATAATTAATACAGCCAGCATACCATTAGAAGAAAGTGGAAAAACGAATATGCTGAAATTGAGCTACATAGATTAATATTATGAGAAAAATTAGATTGATTGCCGCTCTTATTTTTGTTGGACTTGTGGGGAAAGCACAAATTCCTCTTGGTTATTACAACGCAACTTCGGGACTCACGGGTTATCCTCTAAAAACTGCTTTAAAATCAATCATCACAAATGGTCACAACGACCGTGGTTACGGAAGTTTGTATTCGGGATATGTAACTGCCGATGCCGATAATTTTTACGACAATGACGGTTCTGTTCTAGATATGTACTCGGAAAACCCAAGTGGTGCAGATAATTATTTTTACACTCACAACAACCGTAACTGTGGTAATTACAATAGCGAAAACGATTGTTATAACAGAGAACACTTATTGCCTCAAAGCGTTTTTAACAGCGCTAGCCCAATGAAAAACGACATTCACTTTGTTGTTCCTTCGGATGGATATGTAAACGGACAAAGAAGTAATTTGCCTTTTGGCGAAGTAACTTCAACAACTTGGACGAGCCAAAATGGGTCGAAAAAAGGACCTTGTTCTTTTCCTGGATACTCCAATTTGGTGTTCGAACCTATTGACGAATTCAAAGGTGACATAGCTCGATGTATGTTGTATTTTGCAACACGTTACGAAAGCCAAGTTTCTTCTTGGAGCTGGGGACCACTTAATGGAACTTCCAATCAGGTTTACGATCAATGGTTTGTCAATTTACTTGTAAAATGGCATTTGCAAGACACTGTAAACCAAAGAGAAATTGTAAGAAACAATGCATCTTATACTTACCAAGGAAACAGAAATCCATACATTGATCATCCAGAATGGGTAACTCAAATATGGACCAGTACTTTGACTAACGTTTCTATTTCAGAAAATCGTTTTTCCAACCTAGCTATTTTTCCCAATCCAACAGCTAATCACTCTGTAAAGATATCAAATGAATTTCCTATCGATGCGGTATCCATTTACACTATTTTGGGAAAAGAAGTATCAGGATTCTCCAAAGACAATAATTCAACGAATTCAATCGAAATTTCTGGATTGCCATCGGGAGTTCTTTTGTTAAAAATAACAAGCAAGGAAAACACAGTTGTCAAAAAACTAGTTGTTCAGTAATTGCCAACTCTTGTTTATTCGATTGCTTTTTCAACTTTAGGTATTCAATTAATTTCAGTATCTTGTTAGATAACCGAAATTAAACTTATGCTAGTAAAAACCTATGGATGTGCCGTTTTTGGCATAGAAGCCACTATCATTACCGTGGAAGTAAACATTACCAATGGGGTTAATTTTTTTCTTGTGGGATTGCCAGATAGTGCAGTAAAAGAAAGTCAACAAAGGATACAAGCAGCTCTAAAAAATAATGGCTACAAAATTCCCGTAAAAGAGATTACAGTGAACATGGCTCCGGCTGACATTCGTAAAGAAGGGTCGGCTTACGACCTTACCCTCGCCATTGGAATTTTGGCAGCTACAGAGCAAATTAAATTTGATAAAGTGGCACAATATTTAATCATGGGAGAACTTTCCTTAGACGGAAGCCTACAACCCTTGAAAGGAGTTTTGCCCATAGCAATTGAAGCCCGTAAACATGGATTAAAAGGTATTATTCTTCCCAAACAAAATGCCAGAGAGGCTGCCATTGTAGATGAGCTGGATGTGTATGGAGTGGAAAACATCAAAGAGGTGATTGATTTTTTTAACGAAGTGAAACAGCTAGAAAAAACTGTTGTGAATACCAGAGAGGAGTTTTACAACAAACTCATGTCGAGTGAGCTGGATTTTAAAGATGTGAAAGGTCAACAGAATATAAAGCGTGCTTTTGAGATTGCGGCAGCAGGTGGGCACAATATTATTTTGATTGGTCCTCCGGGAGCAGGAAAAAGTATGTTGGCAAAACGATTGCCTACCATTTTACCTCCTTTTACACTTCAAGAATCGCTGGAAACCACAAAAATACACTCTGTAACGGGAGGATTAGATTCAAACGAAGCATTGATGTCTTCGCGACCTTTTAGAAAGCCTCATCACACGATATCTGATGTGGCACTAGTTGGAGGCGGAGCTTTTCCACAGCCTGGCGAAATATCATTGGCTCACAATGGTGTATTGTTTTTGGATGAACTGCCCGAGTACAAAAGAACCGTATTGGAAGTTATGCGTCAACCGCTGGAAGACAGAAAAGTAACCATCTCTAGAGCTAAATTCACAGTAGATTACCCAGCGAGTTTTATGTTGGTGGCTGCTATGAATCCATGCCCTTGCGGATATTACAACCATCCCGAAAAAGATTGTGTATGTTCTCCTGGAGTGGTACAGAAATACTTGAATAAAATTTCAGGGCCATTGTTGGATAGAATTGATTTGCATGTGGAGGTAACTCCCGTAAATTTTGATGAATTGGCAAGTTTGGAGAACACTGAAAACTCTGCTTCAATTCGAGAGAGAGTAATTGCAGCGAGAGAGATTCAAGAGAAACGATTTGAGGAAACTGAAAACGTATTTGCCAACGCCCAAATGGAGTCAAAAAAACTGAGAGAAGTGTGTCAAATAGGAACAGATTCTATTGCTTTGCTAAAAACCGCAATGGAACGATTGGGACTTTCGGCAAGGGCATATGACCGAATATTGAAAGTAAGCAGAACCATTGCCGATATGTCGAACAGCAAAGACATACAGGCGGCACACATTGCCGAGGCTATTCAATACCGAAGTTTGGATAGAGAAAATTGGGCTGGGTAATTTTACGGCCTTGCTTTAAAAGTGAAATACTTATCGTTAAGAGGAACACCAATAAAATATGCTACACCTCCAGAAACATAATCAGGTGCTTGTAAATAGGGGTTGCTATAGTTAGCAAAATCTGAAATAATTATTTTTATTTGATTTGCTGGTAAGCTTATGTCTGCATTAATTTTGCTTAAATCAAGAGCAATATTAATTGTTCCAACACCTCCTGTTTGCTCTGCATAGTAATCTCTATTTAAAACATTTACTTTTCCAGCCAAAGTTCTTCGCCCTGTTACAGACACGTTGTTATGACCACAAATAAGATAGCTGCCCGATGATATTTCGGTGGTTAACTCGATAGTAAATTCGCTATTTATATCACTTTCAGATTTAGATTTTTTCTGATACAATCCCTGAGAAGTATTTTTACCAACCCCTGTAATTCCAAAATTATAGCCATTTGAAACATCAAATAATAGAACAGAATCTGGACTGATATAGTCGTGAGAAAGTGTAACCCCGTATTTGATTGCTAAGTAGGTTTCTACGACATCTTTTTCATGAGTGGAAAGAATTTTTGGATACACAATTTGTTCAGCTATTCTACCAATGTATGGCCAGGAAGAACCATTGTCATTTTTACCAAGAGTATAGTTTACATTAGGATTTGGAGTGTAATTTCCTAATATTGAAAGAACTGTAGTTCCGTTTCGAAACATTCGTTTAGGAGCAGATCCATCGGTACCAGAAATTACATCTATACCCAAAATTTCTGCACTATTGTTGACGGCACTAACACCTGCACTAGAACTATAAACATTAGAATAAGAAGAAGCGGTCCAAAACTGATAATTGTTGTGTATGCTTGCATATAGATTATAGCCACCACTACCTAATAGTCTTGAACCAAAAATTGTTCTCCAAGTTCCAGCGCCACCATCCACTTGATTTACAGAAAAAACGGTTAACGAATCTGGATTTAGACTGGCAGCCCAAGGAACTCGAAAAAAGTCGTTGTTGAAGTAAAAGTTAGGATTAAAGTTAATGTTATCAGTAGTATTGTTCCTATAAATAGGCTGTATACTTGCCGTGTCTTGTATAGCATTATTGGAATATGAAGACATATCTTGCCAATAGTCACCAGCGGCTCCATCGGCAGGATTGCCAGATTGGGCAGGACAATCGCAGTTGGCTCTGATGAAAACACGATGGAGTGTACTATTTTGACTTCCATTTGGTCTGTCATCCATCTCCCATCTAGTACCATTTCCTCGAATGGTCCAGTATTCATTACCACCTATTGTATAGGATTTAACCATAGGAAAATGGGTTAAAGCACCGTTACCACTATTGGTAGAAAAGTGCGTGGCAACACCCGGTAAATTTCCGGTGTGATTCGAAAGAGATCCATAGCTAGTCGCAATTCCACTCATTGATCCAACTCCAGTTTTTATGTAAGAAATAACATTTGTCAATGAAGTTTTGAAATGAACTACTCTAGAATGGCCAGAGGTTATTCCATAAAATCGAACTTCAGATA
>ENA-OUOG01000479-OUOG01000479.1-marine-metagenome-genome-assembly--contig:-NODE-479-length-53026-cov-5.812367_pt1 | contig 53026 bp, 24 predicted proteins | sample MGYA00248635_ERZ508505 | MGnify/ENA primary metagenome ERZ508505 (study PRJEB26176, sample SAMN06267871) | marine metagenome | isolation source: Saanich Inlet, British Columbia, Canada | place: Pacific...
GTGTTCCTGACCGGCCAGGAGGAGATCGAGTCGCTCGGACGCCTGCTCAGGGCGCGCGCGGGTAAACAGAAACCCGGAGAAAGATCCGTCCCGGCGTTGCACGTCGCGCTGCTCTTCGCGGCGATGCCCCCCGAGGAGCAGATGCGCGCGTTCGAGCCGGCGCCGCCGGGCGCGCGGAAGGTGGTGCTGGCGACGAACATCGCGGAGACCTCTTTGACGATCAACGGCATACGCTACGTCGTGGACACGGGCCTGACCAAGCGGCGCGTGTACCACCCGCGCAGCGGCGTGGACGAGCTTGTGGTGGCGCCCATCGCGGTGAGCCAAGCCACGCAACGCGCCGGCCGCGCCGGCCGCGAGGGCCCCGGGAAGTGTTTCCGTCTGTACTGCGAGGACGTGATGCGTAGCCTCGAGCCGCACGTCACGCCCGAGCTCCTGCGCACGAACCTCAGCGGCGTCGTGCTGCAACTCAAGGCGATGGGCGTGGACGATATCCTCTCGTTCCCGTTCATAGACCCGCCCCCCCGCGAGGCGCTCGTGCGATCGCTCGAGCTGCTCTACGCGCTCGGCGCGCTCGGCGGCGACGGTCGCCTCAACGCGGTGGGTCGCAAGATGTCCCGCTTCCCGCTGGAGCCCATGGCGGCGCGCGCGATCCTCGCCGGGCACGACGAGGCGTGCGCGGAGGACGTCATCGCGGTCGTGAGCATGCTCACCACGGACAACGTGTTCCGCGAGCGCGCTAAGGAGTCCCCCGGCGGCGCCGGCGGGTCGCGCGAAAAAAACCCGGGCCGCGAGCAGTACGCGCGCGAGGAGGGGGACCACGCGACGCTCCTGGCGGTGTTCCGCGCGTTTTCCAAGTGCGGCGCGAAACGGCGCAAAGAGTTCTGCGCCACGAACGCCGTGCACCTCCGGAGCATGACCAAGGCGCGGGACATCTTCGAGCAGCTCGCGCGCGCCGCGCAGAGCGAGGGCGTCGCGTTGACGTCCAAGGGGGACGAGACGGCGCCCGTGCTGCGCGCGCTCGTGGCTGGATTTTTTCTCAACGTCGCGCGCCGGCAGGTGGACGGGAGTTTCAAGACGGTCTCCACGGGCCAAAGGCTGGGCATACACCCGAGCTCGGTGCTCTTCCAGCGGCCGCCGGAGATGATCCTGTTCAACGAGCTGGTCAAGACCAACCGGCTGTACGCGCGAGACGTCAGCGCCGTCGCGCCCGAGTGGCTCGCCGAGATGTCGCCGCGAGTCTACTCGGCGCGCAAAAAGACGGACGAAGCGCGATGAAGTCGTGCGATAGTAATACGTACCACGCGCGATGTGTCATCATACAATAGTATTAATACGTATTAATTCGCGTCACGCGTCGAAATCCGGAATCTGGTCAGCCTCCCCCAGGATGTTCTTCATGCGCGAAACCTCCGCGCGCGCGTCTCGGTTGCGCGGCTCCAGCCGCAGCGCGGATTCGAAATCCTCAAGCGCCTCGAGGTAGTTGCCAGACACCGCGCGCGCGGCGCCGCGCCGCAGGTACGCCTTGACGTTTTTGGGGTCCAGCTTGATTGCCTCGACGCAGTCCTCCTCCGCCTCCGCGTACGCGCCGAGCTTAAGCCGCGCCATCGCGCGGTTCGAAAAAACAATCGCGCGCCATCGTCTCGACCCCCGCGTCCCCGCCGCGCGAAGCGCCTCGCCGTACGACGCCGCCGCCGCCTCGAACGCGCCCGCCTTGAAACGCTCGTTGCCCTCAGCCTTGAACGGCTCGCCGGCCGCGTCGCCGGCGAGATGGCGCGACGCGCCATCCGCTGAGCTCGATACAGACGGCTCGGCGTGACTGACCGGCGGTGACTGATCGCCCGCGTCGCCGCTCCGGAACCGCGCGTCGGCGTCGACCATCTCCGGAAACGCGGCGGCGACGCGTCCGCCCCACTTTTCCGCCGCGCGCAGCAACGCGAAATCGCGCCCCGGCCCCATCACCAGAGACACGCCGCGCGGCCCGTCGATTTTCTCCGCGCGCAGAGGCACGGTGACCTGCGGGAACCCCACCAGAGAACAAACGCACGTCAACGCGAGCGTTCGTTTCCGCCACGCGTCCTGAGACGCGTCGTCCGCGCCGACGATCGGCGGCGCGCTCGGCGTCGTCGGCAGCGCCATCGCCGCGTCGCTTGCGCCGTCCAGCAACGTCCCGAGCGCGAACCGGGCTTCTTCCCTGGCTTTCGCGCAGATTTCCAACGACGTCGGGTCATCCGCCACCTTCGACGCGTCGTCCATACGCTGGCGCACGCCCGGCCCGGTGTCGCCGCGCTCCGAGAACGGGCGCGACGTGTACCAGTCGCCGAGCGACGCCCAGACCTCGCCGCCCATCAGCTTTCCGAACGCGAACCTCAGCGCGTCCAAACCGGTGACGTCGTCGCCGGCGCCCGTCCCGGAGCCGCGAGGGAGCCTGCTTTGGATCGTTCGCAGAGACGGACACAGCACCAGGAGGTGCTTCCCGAGGTCCAGCCTCGAGATTTGCCCGGGGGGGAAAACGTCTTCCAGCGCGGCGCACAGAGAAGCCACGCCGCACTGCGACGCCGGATCGCTCAGCGCCATCGCGTCTTCCAGCACGAGCAGTTTCGTCGGTAAAGCGCTAAACGCGTCGCGATCGTTCTCGTCGCGAGGTGAACGAACCTTACCGACGTTCACCTTACCGAGCCTCGGTTTGAGCAACACGTCCCCGACTTTCCGTAGCGTCTCGCCGTCCCGCGCGAACCACCCTACGGTGTCCATGCTCGGCGCGAACTTCACGACGCCCGTCGCCGAGACGGCGCCGTGCGTCGGCCGAAAGCCGAAGACGCCGCAGTGCGCGGCGGGCACGCGCACGCTCCCCCCCGAGTCCGTCCCTAAACCGAAGGCCACGTCGTTTAAAGAGGCCGCGACCGCGACCGCCGAGCCGCTGGACGATCCCCCCGGGATGCGTCCCGGCGCGGCCGGGTTCCGCGGTGTCCCGTAGTGCGCGTTCTCGCCGGAGACGCTGTACGCGAACTCGTCCATGTGCGTCACCCCGACGCACGTCGCGCCGGCGTCCGCGAGCATCGCCACCGCCCGCGCGGTCTTGCGCGCGGGCTTGTGCGTCTCCGCCCACGCGGGCGAGCCGAAACCCGTGACCCGGCCCTCGATCTGGAAGATGTCCTTCACCGCGTACCTCAGGTTCTCCAGGGCGCGCGGCGCGCCGTCGCCGGAAGACGCGGGCGTCGCGGGGACCTCCGTCTCGTCCACGAACGCGCCGAGCGGATCGACGCCGCGCCGTTTCGCCGCACCGCCGCGCGCGCGGACCTTCGCGAGCAGGTACGCGCCGAGCGCCGAGCCGACGGCGATGATGCCGGGGAGCACCATCGCGCCGCGCACGCCCGAGCGAGCGCGCGGTCGGTCGGTTAACGCTACGCGGTCACTGACTGCCTTCGTCGTGGCTCGAGGCCTTTCCGTTTCTCGCTTTCCTCGGTGCCAACTTTTCCGGCCCGGGCAGATTTCCGGGCTCCGTAAAACTCGGGACGTCGGGAGGCTCTGGACGAAGAGTTTTTAGGGTCTTGCTCCGCACGCGGGCGTCCCTTTTTTTGCCGCGCACGCACCATGCCGTCCGCGCCCCGCACCGTGAAGGATGTGCCCGCCCAGGAGTTCGTGATCGCCCTGGCGCAGTACTTCCGCTCCACCGGCAAGGTTAGTACCGCCATCTTTCGCCACCCGCGATGCCCGAGCGGCGAAAACGCCGTGCTTCGCGACGCCATGCACGGCACGACGCCGTAGCGGCCCTCGATTCGACGCGCGGGATCGACCGACGACGCGCGCGGCGACGCCGCGACGACCGATACGCGCGTGCGGCGAACACGTATCGGACGTGCTCCAGACGTCGCCGCCGTCGCCGCGGTCGTCGCCGCCGCCGTCGCGCGCCTCCGTGACGTCCCGTCGCGTGTTTTTATCGACCGCGCGACGCGCGCTTAGGGTTGCCATCGCGTCGAAGCCGTCAGCCGCTGCGGCCGGCGCCGCGCCCGCGCGACGACGCGCGCGCCGCGCGCGCCGCGCGCGTCGAGCGATCGATCCGAGCCGCCAGACGCGCGCGCGTGCCGCGCCGCGCGGACGGTCGCGCGTCTCGCGTTCCGGGGCTCGGCCGGGGACTTCGACGTCCATCCGGACGAAAGGCGCGCGTCGTTCGCGGGCGCGCGCGGTGTTTCTTTTCTCCCCATCCAATCATCGTCGCGCTATCGATCGATCGCTGACCCCGTCGCGCCCAACGTCTCGAAAACCGCAGATGGAGGTCCCCACCTGGGTTGACACCGTGAAGACGGCTTCGTACAAGGAGCTCGCGCCGTACGACCCCGACTGGTTCTACATCCGCGCCGCCTCGATGGCGCGCAAGCTGTACGTCTCCGGGAACATGGGTGTGGGTGCGTTCCGCAAGAACTACGGCGGCGCCAAGAACAACGGCACCTGCCGCCACCACCACGGCATCGGCAGCGGCTCCGTCGCGCGCGCCGTGCTCAAGCAGCTCGAGTCCGTGGGCGTCGTGGAGAAGGCGGCCAAGGGGAGGCGCATCACGCCCTCCGGCCAGCGCGACCTCGACCGCATCGCGGGCCGCGTCAAGGTGCCCGTCGCGTAAACAGCGAGAGTGTGAGGATGATTTTGAATCCGCGTGAACCGACTGCGAGAGGGAGCTTTTGGCGTGAAGCTCCACCCCGGGAGGCGGTCGCGTTTCGGACGCACGCATAAGAATAGCTTCGAGTGTAACGGAACGCGAACGTCTTTCACTTTCTTGGCCGTAACTCGACCGTAATAGACGACGCGAGTGAGTCTTCCCTCTACGCGCGCGACGAGCTTGGACGACGCGCGCGATCGAATCGACGAAACACGGCGGGTCGGACGCTCGCCGCTACGGACGCTCTACGAAACACAGAAAGAACCAACGGCGAAAGGGCGCGAGTGTTCACAAACTACGTGCTAACGCGGGGTGTCTCCTCGCGGCTCTCCTTCCGTCTAGACGCGCGCGGCGCGCGCCGCGCGCCACGCGTCCACCCACCGTCCCATTGAGCCGTTCACGCCTCGGACCTGCCCGTCGCCTGGTGCTTCTTGCAGTAGCGCTGGTTGCGCAGGAACTTGGGATCCATACCCTTCAGCGACTTCTTGAGGCCCTTCTTAGGCTTCTTGATGCCTGTCGACGCGGAGACGGGGAGAGGAGGCAAGTGGGGGGAAGAGGTGAGCGTACGATCCCGAATGACGCGCGGACGCGACGCGACGGAAGAATCGCTTCGCGAAGCCGGAACAGCAAAACCCTACAACCGCGAAAAGCCGATGCGCGACGACGCGGCCGGCCCGGGTTGCGACGCGAGCCACGCGGCGCGCCGACGAGACGCGATCGAGTGCGTCATGGCGTTCCCGAAGACCTCGCGTCGGATCCGGGGTCGTTCGCGGCGCAGGAGGCGCAGACACCACGCGGTCGTCGGGCGCTCGCGGCTGAAATGTATGTCTCTCGCCGCGAGTGTTTCGCGATGGCGTGAAAACAGCGCGCTTCGCCGGGATCTACGCCGCGCGGCGCGCTGGGACGGGGGCAACACGCACCGTTGCGGTGGTTCTTGTACGACTGGTTGTGCGCCGTGTGGTTCGTGGACTTGGCCATCTTGCCTGTTAGTCGCTGAACGTGCGGATGCGCGAGCGAAAAGGGTCGCCGGGCGGCACCGCGGCGCAAGAAACCTGACGCCTCGACATCGCGCTCGTCGAGGAGAGAAAAAAAGCACAACTCGGAAAAAATCAAAGCTCGGGCAGTCTTCAAAAAAGGGAACGTGACGGTTTTCGCGATCGGTGTCAAGACTGAGCGCCATACGAAAAAAACGTTTTGACACGAGGTGGCGCTCGTCACGCAGTAAGCCTTTTCGCAAGCGCGTCGCCAAAAAGTCGCGTCTTTGTCTCGCTCCGACGCTCTATTCACGGGAGCTCGTCTCCTCCGCGCCGCGTCGATCAAGGGTCCGGCGCGCGCGAGCGCGTGCGCGAGGCGACGCTCTCGCCGTTCCCGATGACCGCCTCGCGTATGCCGCGGCTGATGCGGCGAATCACCCCGTCGGGCCCGCGCGTCGCGGTCGTCTCGCTCCCGCGTCTCGTCTCGTCTACGTCGCTCTCCGCCGGTTCGCCCGGCGTTTCGGTCTCCTCGGCGACGCTCGGAAACCCCCGCTCGATCTCGACGACGAGCGTGTCGAAGTACTTGTGCGTGATGTCGGTCAGGCCCGCGAGCTTCCCGCGGAACGCCCCGAACTCGGCGGCGTCGCGCGTTTCCGTGAGGAACGTCTCCAGCTCCGTCTCGACGGCTTCCGTGAGGTGCTCGAGCGTTTCCTCGGCGTCCGCCTGCGCAAACTCGAAGAAGCGCTTCTTGGCGCTCTCGCCCCCCTCGAAGTGGTAGTACCCGAACCCGTACGTCCACTTCAGCACGCGGCGGCACTCCGCGATCTGCGCCAGCGCGTCCACGATGAACCGAAGCTGCGAGGGCGGCGTGTTCTGCCGATCGCCGAGCCGACGCAGCTTTCGCGTCTCCCACTCCTCGCGATCGGCCACAGCCTTGCGCTGCGAACCGCCGTGCGCCGCCCACCGCTCGTAGTAGTGCGTGTACCGCTCCAGCGAGTGCTTCGCCGCCGCGCGCTTCTTCTCCTCCTCGGAAAAAGTGGGCGCGCCGCTCGACTTGGCGCGCTCGTAGCGGTTGCAGGCGTAGTACCCCCCGGTGCGCTCGCCGTGAGTGGCCCACGCGCCGAGGCACATCCAGCAGAACTCGTGCTTGCACTGCGAGCACGTCATGTGCATGCACCCGGTGCTCTTCTCGATCGGCCTTGAGCACTTGGGGCACGGCTTGGTGTGCGCCAGAATCCAGGTCATGTTCTCGCTCTCCGCGCTGTTCTTCACCAGCCACCGGCGCACGGTCGCGCAGTCCACCGGCCGGTGCGCGTCCTCCGCGCACGCCCAGCAGAAGAACGCGCCGCATTTACACGCCACATCCACCGCGCTCGTCGGGCCGATGCGCGATGACAAAACGGAAATCGCGCGCTCGCACCCGGGCGCGACGCACCACTTCACGCGTGGGTTATCGTCCACGAACGAGCGCCACGAAAATCGCGCGTGTTTCGCGCGCGACGCCGCGGAAAGCTTCGTGTGCGTCTCGTTCGTGAAAAACGACTCCGGCACGCGCGTCGCGCACCCCGCGTGCGGACATCGCGCGTCGAGACAGGACGGGCCGTCGTCCACCTTCGCCTCGAGGTACCCGGACCAGCACTGCTCGCAGAAGTCGTGCCCGCACCCGCAGTTGGTCAACGCCGTGCGCGTGAACCCCTCGAAACACACCTGGCACGTCTGCTTTCCTTCCAGGCTTTCCGAGCCAAGCTGGGGCGAGCCTCGCGACGTCGACGTCGACGCGGCGTAATCCGACGGAGGAGGCTCGAGTCCCGCCTTGGCGCGCACGCCCGCCTCGTCCGCGAACCACGAGTCGTTCAGGTGGTTCACGTTCCACTGGTGCGCGCGGAGCAGGGGTGCGGCCTCCTCCGGGGGTATCTGCAGCACCGCGGTGACCCGCGCCACGGCGTCGCGCTGGCGCTCGCGCACGTCCGCCGCGTCGAGGCTCCGGTACGCCACAGCGGGCGTCTCGTCCTCGCCCGCGGCGAGGTCGCCGTACGTCTCGTCGTCCAGGACCAGGTACTCGTCCGCGTCCGAGCCGGACATCGCGTCGGAGTCGTCCGACGCGCAGTAGTCATCGTAGCTCGCGTCGGAGTCGCTCATCGCGCCGCACCCGCGCTGCGCCCTCCTCGACTGACGCCAGATCTGGCGAACGAAACGCGTTGTTGCTTTCCCGGCCGAGCCGAGGCTCGCCGAGCAAAATCTCGAGGTCACGACCCGTCACGGCGACTCGGCGAGTTTCGTTTTTCCTCGGAAGGGGTACAAACGCCGAGGTGGCCACCGACGCTCGTACCCGCGCGCACAGCTGTGCGCGCGGGACGGTAGCCGTCGACTCGACGAGATGTCCTTCGACTTCTTCAACCAGAACCAGGCGCCGCCCGGGGGCGGCGGCCCCGCGCTCGGCCCCAACGGCGAAGAGAGTGCGTGCGCGAGACGCCACCCCTCCTCGCGATCGTCGTCGCGTCCGATGAAACGCGTTCACGGGTGCCCACAACTCGCCGTGGACCAGATCCGAGACTGACCCGTCTTCGTTCACCACCCTCCCTCCCTCTCGCCTCCGCAGTCCTGCTGGACGTGCCTTGCGGCCGCATCGACGTCCAGGGCAAGACCATGGTCCCGGACGAGCGCCGGGGCAAGCTCCGCCTGTGCAAGGACACGGACGGTCTGACGCACCTGCAGTGGGGCACGAGGGCGCCCGACATGCCCTTCGCGCCCGAGACGGATCTGCTCGTGTTCCCGCAGGAGGCGGAGATGAAGTTCATCCCCAAGCCGGGCGTGTTCGTGATCAAGTTCCCCGAGGACCCCTCGCGGAACATGTTCTTCTGGTCGCAGCGATCCGTCGACGAGGCGGAAAAAGAAGGCGACGACGACGAGCTCGCCGCCGACGTCAACGCCGCGCTCAACGGCGAGGCGCCCGCGTTCGCCACGCGACGCGGAGACGCTGTGGCGCGGCGCGCGCGCGCCGTGCGCGCGGCGCAGGCGGCGGCCGCGAGCGCGCTCTCGGGGCAGGAGGAGACGCCCGCGGTGACCGCGGGCGTCGCCGCGACGCCCGCCGCGCCGGAGAAGGCGTCTCAGAAAACGTCTCAAGAAGAGACGCCCCGCGAGGACGAAACCATGGAGGATGCGGCGGCGGCGACGCCGGGCGCGGCGGTTTCCGGGGACGCGCTGCGCGCCGCGCTCGCGGGCGCCGGCGGCGGCGGCGGAGTGGGGAACCTGGGTGACCCCGCGGCGATGGCGCGCATGCTCGCGGGTATGAACGCCCGCGGCCGCGGTTTAGGTCTGAACGAGGTCCTGACCCCGGAGACGGTCGGTCCTTTGCTCCGCGACGACGACGTTCGCGCGCGGTTAGCGGAGTTCCTCCCCGACGCGCACCGCGGTTCGGAGAACCTGGATTCTCTTCTTCGCACGCCGCAGTTCCAGTCGCAGCTCGAGCGATTCAGCGCGGCGCTTCAGTCGGGGCAGATGGACCTCGCGCAGTTCGGGCTGAGCCCCGGCACGGGGTTCAGCGTCGCGGAGTTCTTAGACGCGATTCAGAAGAAGGCGGACGAGAAGCGGGACGCGGAGGAGAAAAAGAAGGACGGAGGGAACGAGTGACGACGGCGCGCCGAAAAAACGAATTCGCGCGGCTAAAGCGACTTTTCGACTTTGTCGCGGTATCTTCGCTACGTAGCTACGCGCACGTCTCACTCTTCCTTCTGCGGCGCCTCTCTGAGCCCCATCTCTATCATGAACGCCTCCTCGAGCGCGAGGTACTCCGCCTCGCGGCGCTCGTCCTCGGTCATCTCGCGCTCGCCCTTGGCGCGCGCGCGGGGCTTCTCCTCGGCGCCTCCCGCCGCCGCCGCCGCCGCCGCCGCCGCCTCCTCGCGCGCCGCCGCCGCCGCCTCGCGCGCCTCCGCGCGCTCGGCGGCGTCCGCGGCGCGCGCCATCTCGCGCTGCAGGAACGCCTCCGCGCGCTCGAGCTCGCGCGGCCTGGGCTTGCGCAGCGCACGCGGCGTGCGCACGACGTGCAACACGCCTCCGGCGTCGCCAACCGCCAGGAGCTGTTCGCGCGGTTTCTCCCCCTCCGCGCTTTTTTCTTTTTTCAAATCTGAGGGGCTCCAGAACTGCATCGGCCCCACCGCAGTGCTGTTCACGCGCGCGCTCTGCGAGGGCTCGTGCGAGCGGTCCAGCAAATCCCACGCGTCCACGCAACCGTCTTCCTTGGCGACGTACACCACGGACGGGCGCGTGGGCGAAAACGCGCACGACGCGAATCGCGTCGCGAGCTGCGGCGACGAAAACACGGGCGTGGGACATCCCTCTCTCCACAACTTGAACGAGCTCGCGCCGACGGTCATCACGAGGTCGGGGAAGAACGGTGACCTCGAGATGAACCGCACGGCTTGGCTGTGCGCCGCCGTGCACAGCTTCGTGTGCTCGGGCGCGCCTTCCTCGTCCGCGGGCACGACGAAGTCGCACTGCGCCACCTCGCCGTCCGCGGACGTCGCGAAGAACCGCGTCGCGTTTTCGGGGAGCGAGCCGTCGCGCGCCGGCGGGCGCAGCGCGGGCGAAAAGTCAAACTTCACAGCCTGAAGCGTGCCGCTCTGCTCGCCTCTGCCGAGCTTGATCTTGTACGAGGGGGTGAGGAAAAAGTCTCGTTTCTTCGCGTCCTTCTTCACGTCCACGTCCCAGAACAGCACCTTGCCGTCGGCGGCGGTGGTGGCGAAAAAACCGCACGCGCCGGTGGGCGGGTTCGGCCGAACCAACTCGCCGCGCGGCTTGGTGACGGCGACGTCGGCGCCCAGCCACCGCACGTCCGTCACCGCGCACACGTGCGAGTCCGGCGCCTCGGAGACGAATTTCGGCAAACACGTGGGAATCCCCACGTTTTTCCCGTCTCTTTCGTGTGTGTTTTTGGTCATCATCTCGGACGTGTCCCACAAGCACGCGCGGCCGTTGGCGAGGCCGCCGGCGACCAAACGCGGATTGCTCCTGTTGAACTGGAAGCAGTGCACGTCCGCGGGCGCCTCGAGCACGTACCTCGGGTGGATGGGGTCCTCGAAGTCCCAGATGAGCACGGCGCCGGGTGTTGTAGAGCCCCCGTCTTTGACGGCCGCCTCGAACGACGCCGTCGCCACGCACGACGCCGCCACGACGCCAAACGCGCCCGGCACCCAGTCCACGCACGCCACAGTTTTGCCTTTGTTATACCGCAGCGACGTAAACGAGTGCACCTCCACCATCGCCGTCTCCGCGCTGGCGCTCGCGCCGAGGTCGTCGTCCGCCAAGGACGCGAAGTCGTCCGTGAAGATGTCGTAGCACTCGTTCTGCTGCAGCGCGCTGCGCATCAGCGGGTCCACCTTCGCCAGGAACGCGCGCATTTTATCCGGGTCCTCCGCGCGCGCGTCGGAGCCGACGCCGACGGAATCGGAAGCCACCCTCCGTCGCGGCTCGTACTGCGTGCTCATGGGCTTGGGCGCCAGCGGCGTGGCCTGCGTCGCGCTCGAGCGCGTCGCTGGCACAGCCTGCGTCGCGACGTCCGCCTCCGCGAACCGCACGGACGGCGTCTTCTCCTTGAACGGGCGGCACTCCATGGACGCGCTGTTCCACAGCGTGATGGCGTCTACGTCCGTCAGACGCGCCTCGCAGGGTTGCCCGAAGCTCGAGCGCTTGCGGAACACCTGCAGCGTCGTTTTCTGCGCGTCCGCGCTCGTCACCACGTTCTCCTCCGCGATCTCCGTCTCCGAGCCCTGGCTGACCCACGGCTTGGAAACGGGCTTCGCTCGCTTGCGCCGGCCGGGCTTAGCGGCTTCCGCCTCGGCGGCGGCGGCTTCCGCGGCGGCGGCGGCGGCGACGACGCGTTCAGCCTCCCGCGCCTCGAAAACCTCGGCGGCGGCTTTCGTGACCGCCAGCTCGAAGTTGTTCCCGTCGCCGTACACGTCATCCTCGTTGTACCGAATCAACAGCTCGTCGTAATCCGCCTTGGAGATCTGCTTCTTGACGATCGTGAAGTCGCTGATCGCGCCTCGGTACTGAATGTCCCCGAGGAGCGTCTCCTTGGACACGCGCTTCAGCAGGACCTCGGGGCCCATGTCCTCCAGGCCGACGATCTTCAGCGTGCCGCCTGCGTGGACGTCGCGATGGAAGGGTGAAAACGAGCGCGGGGTCGAGGCGGGCCGAAAGGGGTCAGTCTCGGCGCGCGACGCGTCCGACGGAGAAATTCAGCGCGGCTCCCGGTCAACACCGAGGATGCGGAGCGCCGGGCGATTCGAACGAGGCGGTGACGTACCGGTCAGGAAGATGGACTCCACCCCGGGGGGAATCCCCGGGCCCTCCTCCTCGTCGGCCATGTTCCGACGGAGAGATGCACGGCGTGCGCCCCGCGCCGAGCCGTGTGCCCGCGCAGGCGGCCGGGCTTTCTCCTCGGCACTCTCGTCAACGAGCCAAAAAAGGCACCGCTGGAAAGCGAGACTGGCCGTCCGAGAAACTGGCCGAAGAGACGAATTTGGCACAACGATCCGCGCGGCTGGGAGGCGACCGGAACCGCACGGTGTCACCATGTTGCAGGCGGGCACCATGGACCTCGACCCCATCTACTGCGCGGAGCAGATCCACGTCCCCCCCGAGCTGGCGGGCATCCTGAAGGCGTACACCAAGGAGGTGGTGCGGCGACAACCCGAGGATGTGTACGAATTCTCCGCCATCTATTTCAGGAACCTCGCGTCGGTGTCCGCGTCCACGCAGGAGTCGTTCGTCCCCCCCACGGTGGCGATGCTCAAGGAAGTGTACGCGGCGTGCAAGACCAAGCCGGAGATGACCCTCGCGGACGTCATGATCGAGTGCACGGGCGTTGGGATCAAGCTCGCGACGGTGGAGCAGGCGTTCCGCCTCGGCGAATTCCCCGCGCCCGAGGATGCCAAGGTGCGCCCGAGCGAACCCATCACGCTGCTGCTGACTATGACCGACGCGAGCTTCGTGGGGATCGTCGCGTCGTTGTTCGACGTGTTCGGGGGCGAGTCGTGCGTGCTGACGGGCAAGGAGTTCATGTCGCTGTTCACGTACCTGGTGGGGAAGGACGCGTCGGTGGACCCGGAGTCGGTGGCGTCGATGGAGGAAGAGCTCGCCGGGCTGGAATCCTTGACGTTTGGGGCGGTAAACAACTGCGCGGGGTTCCAAAACATCGCCGACGGGACGCGGTGACGGGAACGGCGTCGCGATTCGTCGTCGTCATCCGTGCGTTCGTGTCATCATCAGCGCTCGACGGTGTAATTCACATAGCGCGCTGTACGTCGAAACGTTTCGCGGCGCTTTCGCTACGATTCGGACGCGCTACACGTTTGTCTCGCTTTTTCCTTCGGGCTTCGCGCCCGGCGCCGGCGGCTTCGACAGCCTCCTCCCCGCCAGACGCAGCAGCAGCGAGTTGGCCATCACGCCGAGCGACGAGAACCCCATCAGGCCTCCCGCGACGGACGGGGTCAGCGCGAGGCCGGTGAACGGCAGGAGCGCGCCGGCGGCGATCGGTATGCCCACCAGGTTGTACGCAAACGCCCAACACAGGTTCTGCTCGATTTTCCCAAACGTCGCGCGTGAGAGCTCTAGGGCGTCCACCACCTGCGACGGGCGGTCACCTAAAAGCACGATGGACGCCACCTCCGAGGCTGCTCCCACCCCCCCCGCCATCGCGATGCCCACGTCCGCCTCCGCGAGCGCCGCGGCGTCGTTTATGCCGTCGCCCACCATCGCGACGCGCGCGCCGGAAGATTTGAGCTGCGCGACGAAAGCGGCTTTGCCCTCGGGCGCGACGTCTCCCATGGCGTCCGCCGCGTCCACGCCCAGCGCGGCGCCTACCGCGCCGGCGGTCTCCTGCCGGTCGCCGGAAAGCAGCATCACACGCACGCCACGGTGTTTCAGCTTAGACACGGTTAATGCCGCGTCGTCCCTGATCTCGTCCTCCATCTCGAGCACGCCCACGAGCGTACCGTCGAACGCGACGAACACCGGCGTTTTTCTAGCGGCGACGTCGGCGACGTCGCGGAGCGCCTTCGCCGCGAACGAATCCGAACCCGAAACCTTGGTCTGTTTCGAAGGACTCGCGATGTTGGCGAAGGACTCGCAGAACGCTCGCGTTCCGACGGCGACGCTCACACCGTCCACGACTCCGACGGCGCCCTTCCCGGGGGTCTGCCTGAAGGTCTCGTCCGCGACGGCGCGCGGCGGCGCCGCCGCGTCCTCCGCCGCCGCCGCCACCGCCACCGCCAGCGGGTGCCTCGAGTTGCGCTCGACGGCGGCTGCCATGGAAAGCAGCGTCAAGCGGTCCACGCCGCTTTTCTCACCATCCCCACCCTCTCCGCCGCAAAGCACGCGCGTGACCCGCGGTTTGCCCACCGTCAGCGTGCCCGTCTTGTCGAAGACCACGCAGTCCAGCTTGTGCGCGCGCTCGAGCACGTCGCCGCCGCGGATGAGCAAGCCGTGCCTGGCGCCGAGCGACGTGCCCACCAGCACGGCGGTGGGCGTCGCGAGTCCGAGCGCGCAGGGGCACGCCACGACGAGCACGGATGCGGCCATCTGCAGACCCAGCAGAAGCGGCGCGCTCGCGGGCGAACCCGCGGCGGAGGCGGCGAACGCGGCGGTCTGTAACACCTGCGGGAAGAGCTTCGTGCCCGCGAGGCTCCAAAACGCAAACGTCGCCGCCGACGCGCCCATCACTCCGTAGACAAACTTTCCGCTCACTTCGTCCGCGAGCCTCTGCACGGGCGCCTCCCTCTGCTGCGCCGCCTCGACCATGCGCACGATACCCGCCACCTGCGTCTCCTCGCCGCTGGAGACGACGCGCACGGTGATGGCGCCGTCGCAGTTCACCGTGCCGGCGGCGACGGCGTCGCCCGCGGCTTTCGGCTTGGGAATCGGCTCGCCGTTGATCGCCGCCTCGTCCACCTGGCTGGTGCCCCTGGCGACGACGCCGTCCACCGGGATGCGGTCGCCGGGGAGCACGAGGATCAGGTCGTCCGCGATGAGCGCGTTTGTGGGAACCTCGCGGTAATACGAAGACGCGTCGTCCTGGACGTCCAGCGCGCCAGAGTCCGGCCCGGCCCCGCCGCTCACCAGCCTCGCCGTCGCCGGCAGCAGGTTGAGCAGCGCGCTCATGTCGCTCGTCGCGCGGAGCTTGGCTCTTTCCTCCACCGCGCGCCCCAGTAGGACGAACGCGAGGAGCATCACGGGCTCCTCGAAGAACGTGGGCCAGCCGAGTTTGGGCAACGCCACCGCCGCGGCGGACATGCCGAAGGACGCGAGCGCGCCGAGCGACACCAGCGTGTTCATGTTCGGCCCCCCGCTTCTCAGCGCGCGCCACCCGTCGACGAGCGTCTCCCTTCCCGGGCCGAGCAGCGCGAACACGCTCAGGCCGGCGTGCACGGGCGTGCTACACAGCACTTTGAGCCAGGGCACGGAGTGGTGGAACATGTGCGCGGCGTGGCCGATGAGGCACGTCGCGGCGAGCGCCCACGCGACCACGACGCGCTTGGTAGATTCCTCGATGCGACGCAGACGCTCCTCGCGTTTGCTCGACGCCGCGTCGCGCGCGCTCACGCCGGCGACGGCCACGCCGCACGCCTCGCGCACGGTCGTCGGGAACCCTTTTTCCGTCACGACGCTCGCCAAACCGTCGCCCACCAAACGCACGGCGGTCACGATGTCCGTCTCTGTCACGAACGATTGCGAGGGCGGACTCTGGGCGGACGCGTCTCCGAGGCCGACGTCGACGGCGACGCGCACGAGCGCCGACTCGTTGGCCAGGTTGACGGACGCCGAGACGCACGCCGTCTCCATCTCCAGGATGCGCTTCACGTTCGCCGTGCACCCGCCGCAGTGCATGCCGCGGACATCCAAAAGCACAACCTCCTCCACCACCCCGAGCGAACGCGACGCGCCGTCGCCGGCGGCGCCGCCGGACGCGTCGGCGGCGCGACGCGCGAACGCGCCGCCGTCGCCGCCGCCGCCGCCGCCGTTCCCGCCGCCGCCGAAGCCCCTCCCGCCGAGACCGCCTCCGCGCCCACCCCCGGACCCGCCGTACGCGACGTACGCGGCGGTCGCGACGCCGCCGACCGCGGCGGCGCCCAGCGCGACGCGCGCGCGGCTGGGCTCATCCGCCAGGCCCGCGGCGCGGCGGCAGCACTCCCGCATGTTCGCGCCGAGCGATTTCCCGAGCGCGTCGCACTTGGCGCACCGCTCGACGCGGACGTGCCGCGGCGCGCGGCGGCGGGGCAGGCCGAGGAACGGCCGGTCGCGAATGCCGAGCCCGAGCGGGGGCGAGGGCGGCGTCGCACCCGCGATCGCCGCGGGGACGCGCGTGCGCCGCGCACGCAGTCGAGGCTGCGTCACGGGGTTCCGTCCCGGCGCGAATGTGGTTGAGGACATCACCCGAATCGACGTTCGTCTCCGCGCGTGGACGCCCGCATCGCGCCGCGCGCCGACGCCCCCGAGCGCCGGCGAGACGCCTGGCGTCGTCGCCACAACCACCGGCATGTCGGCGTCCGCCTTCGCGCGCGCCGACCGCTCGGATCGAAGTGCGCCCGCACTCGGCCTGTCGCCCAACAAGGCGCTAAAAGGCTTTCAGAGCAGATCTTCTTCTTCATCCAAGTGAATGAGCTCGCAGCTCGGTCGGCCGAGTGTCGAGATCGCAACGGTCTCAGGTCGTATGGGCAATCACCCTGAGCGAAAATCAGAAAAAGGGTGATCCAGTCCAGTTGTCAGCGCCAGGAACGAGATCTCCGGCGCGCCATTCTCGGCGACGACGCGATCGTCCGCCCCTCCCCCCGCATTATCCCTGCACTGCGCGTCTGCGTCCCCGGACCTCGAGCGCACCGATGATGGATAAAGTCGAGGCGCTGGCCTCCGCCGTGGGCGTCCCCCCGCTGGCGCTCGTGCCCCTCGCGTTCGCCGCCGTGCTCGCCGCGCTGTTCGTGCTGGACGGCCTCTCGCACGTCGTGCTCAAGCCGTTCAAGTCCCCGCCGGTCATCGGCGCGATGCCGCTGGTGGGCGGCATGGCCGCGTTCCTGCGCGGCCCTATCGGGCTGATGGCCGACGCGTTCCCGAAATACGGCGAGGTGTTCACCGGTGCGTGCTCGGCGCTGTCGTCGACCGGACGACCCCGGATTCGCGCGAGTCTCCGCGGATCTTCGAACGATCGCTTCGCGCTTCGCGGCTGACCCGGAAACGCGCGTCCCCCCGTCCCCCTCGCTTCCTCGCAGTCCCCGTGTTCCACAAGCGCATCACGTTCCTGATCGGCCCGAAGGTGAGCGAGCACTTCTTCAAGGCGAAGGACACGGAGATGTCCCAGAAGGAGGTGTACGAGTTCAACGTGCCCACCTTTGGGAAGGGCGTGGTGTTCGACGTGGACCACACCACGCGCGCCGAGCAGTTCCGCTTCTTCGCGGACTCGCTCAAGTCCAACCGCCTGCGCCAGTACGTGGGCATGATGGTCAAGGAGGCGGAAGACTTCTTCGCCAAGTGGGGCGACGAGGGCGAAGTTGATTTACTGGACGCGCTCTCAGAGCTCATCGTGCTCACCGCGTCGCGGTGTCTGCTCGGCCGCGAGATTCGCGAGACGCTCTTCGCGGAGGTCACCACGTTGGTGCACGACCTGGACAAGGGCATGGTGCCTTTGTCGGTGTTCTTCCCGTACGCGCCCATCGAGGCGCACAGGAAGCGAGACAAGGCGCGCAAAGACCTCGCCGCGATCTTCGACAAGGTCATTCAGGCGCGCCGCGAATCCGGCGCGTCCGAACCGGACGTGCTCCAGACGTTCATCGACGCGCGGTACAAGGACGGGAGCCGTTTGACCAACGACCAGGTGCTCGGCATGCTCATCGCGGTTCTCTTCGCGGGCCAGCACACCTCCTCCATCACCAGCACGTGGACGGGTCTGCTGTCCATCGCGAACAAGGCGAAGGTGATGCCGACGCTCGAGGCGGAGCAGTTAAAAATCAAGAGCAAACACGGCGATACCATCGATTTCGACGTGCTCGCCGAGATGGACGAGCTGCACTTCGCCATCAAGGAAGCGTTGCGCATGCACCCTCCGCTCATAATGCTGCTCCGGCAGTGCCACGTGCCCTTCAAGGTGACGACGACGAAGGGGAAAGAATTCGTCGTTCCGAAGGGGCACATCGTCGCGACTTCGCCCGCGTTCGCGCACCGCATGGATGGCGTCTTCAAAGACGCGCACGAATACAAACCCGAGCGTTTCAAAGAGCCCAACCCCGAGGACAAAGCTTTGTTCGGCTCGTTCATCGGGTTCGGCGGTGGGCGCCACGGGTGCATGGGCGAGACGTTCGCGTACATGCAGATCAAAACCATCTGGTCCATCCTGCTGCGCAACTTTGACTTTGAGCTCGTCGGCGAGCTCCCCGAGCCCGACTACGAGGGCATGGTCGTCGGGCCCAAGCACCCGTGCACGGTGCGCTACAAGAGGCGCAAGCTGTGAAAAAAAGTGGTCGTAGTGGCCGTATCGGCGATCGGCGAGCGCGCGTTTACGCGCGCTCGCTCGCGTCTCGAAGCGTGAAGGGGAGGAGGTTTTAATGACGAAGGTATTTTTTATCGATAGACGCGGACGCGTCCGCGGACGCGTCCGCGCCGGAGAGCGCGTCGCGCCGACGAACACAATCGCGAAGCCTCCTCAATCATGTCAATCAGCCAAGAGCTCGAACTGTGTTTCTTCAACGCAGTCCAGCGGTTTCCACAAGCGTGTCTCGTTTCGGCCGATCGCGCCGGCACTGCGCGGCGCGCCGGGGACTGACTGTCAGGGGTTTCCGTCGATCCGCCGCGATGCGCGCGAGAGGGCTGGCGTGCGCGGCGCGCCTGTTGGCGCGCGGCGACGCGACGACGGCGCCGGCGCGCTGGATGGGCATCGCCTCGGCTTTTCGCGTGGATCCCCCCGCGGCGAACGCGCCGTGGAGCCTGGACGCGAAGAGGCACGCCTCGCGGTGGCCGTTCCCCAAGAGCGGGGGCGTGGAGGGCTTCCCCGATCAGTACATGCGCACGATTAAAAAACGGGTGGTGCCCGCGAACGGCACGGAAGGTGAGGCGGAAGCCGTCCCCCGAAGCGTCATCATCGTCGTGCGAACCGAACCCTACGTCCCGCTCCCTCGTCCGCTTCGCTCCCAATCGCCAAGAAGGTTTTCGCGAAGAACACGCTTCCGCGCCGCCGCGCGCGCCTTTCGCTGACCGCGAACCCGTTCCACCCACGTTAAAAAAACTCTCTTTGCGAAACCATCGACAGCCCCTCCCCCGGTCGAGGGCGTGTTCTACGGCGACATGCCCGACGTCGGCGTCGAGCGCCACTTAAGAGGCCTCTCCGACGAGACGAAGAGCGCGCTCGAGACTATCCTGGACATCGAGCACGCTCCCAGCGACGTGGTGTTACCGTCCATGGCGGAGATCGACGCCGAGGAGACGGAGTCTCAGCGTTTGAAAGCCGAGCGCAAGGCGTTGCTGGCGGACGAGCAGGAGAAACAACGAGCGTCGCGCGTGAGCGTGCGCGACCGCTTCGGCCGAAGCGGAGCCACCGGGAAACGCAAAACCGCCGTCGCGCGCGTCACGCTTTGGCCGGGCGTCGGCGACGTGACGTGTAACTCCAAACCTCTGGACGAATCGTTCCCCGACATCGACCACCGCGGGTGGATGATCAAGCCCTTTTTGGTGACGAACACCATCGGTTTGTTCGACGTGCGCGCGATCGTCAGAGGAGGGGGGAAGTCGGGGCAGGCGCAGGCGGTGAGGCACGGCATCGCCAAGGCGCTGCAGCTGTACGAGCCCGCGTTCCGGCCGGCGCTGAAAAAGGCGGGGATGTTAACGCGCGATCCGCGCGTCGTCGAGCGCAAGAAGCCGGGAAGGAAAAAGGCCAGGAAGGCGTTCCAGTGGGTCAAGAGGTGATGCGCGACGTTTTACGTGCGCCAGTCACGCCGGCCGAGTGTGTTCCCATGATCGGTTTCGCCTATCACTTTCGTAGGAGTCTAGAGTCTACATACTAGAGTTTGAGCGAGACACGCGTCTCGTCGTTATACGCGGCGCGCCCGCGACGATGGCGCGCGTGTCACGCCCGAGTCTCGTCGGCATCGGGCTCCGCCGCCGCCGCCGCCGCCGCTTCGTCCCGCGCGCGCCGCGTCGCCGCGAGCCGCGCCTCCGCGGCAGCGATCCGCGCGTCGAGGTCGGCGTCGTCCTCGCCGGTTCCCTCGTCGTCCCCGAGTGTCTCGCGCAGCCGCGCCGCGACGCCTTCGAGACCGGACTCCATCCCCGCGAACGCCTCGAGCAACGACTCAGCCTCCGCCTCGACGCCGCCGCCCATCCCGAGCACCTCCGCCAGACCGCTCCGGCCGAGGTCGGCGAGGCTCGCGAGGTGCTCGCTCGTCTCGCGCAGACGCGCGTGCAACGCGGCGGCCTCCGCCTCGAGGTCGGCGGCCGTCGGCTCGGCGGGTTCTGGGATCTCGCCCGAGGTGGGCGCCTCCGCGTCCGAGTGCGCGCGCACGCCGACCGCCGCGAAGACGGCGTCCACGGGCGGCGGCACGGAGCCGCCCTTCCCGGATCCCTCGCCCATCGCGCCTGCGGCCCGCGCGGAGCCGGCGCGGGGAAGTGTGTTGACGAGTCGAGAGAGGCATGCGAGTTCAGAGGAGACTTCTAAGACGAGACGCACTGAAGTTGTTACACGGTTCCGCACACCGCCGCTCCTTCGCGCGTCAGCACGCCGGCGGTTCCCGCGCCGGGTGCATCATCCCCACGCACGCCATGATGGCGACCGCCGCGGTCTCCACGCGCAGTCGCAACGGCCCGAGCCCGACTGCGATCGCTCCCGCCTCCTCCAGCCGCGCGAGCTCGTCGTCCGTGAAGTCGCCCTCCGGCCCGACGACGAGAAAACCGCCGGCTTTTTTTTCTTTCGTGTTTTCCAAAACGCTCCGCAACGGCGGCGCGCCCGCCGCCGCCAAAAGCGCGAGGTCCGCCGAACGCACGCGCTCTACCAATTCGTCGAACGTCATAGGCGACTCGATTCGCAGCGCGTGCGCTCGCAGACACTGCTTACTCGCCGCGGAGGCGACGCGCGACCACCGACCTTCTCTGCCGGAGAGCGAGGCGTCGTCGTCGTCGTCGTCGGCGGCGGCGGCGGCGTTTCGCCTCTCGCGCTTGCCCTTGCCCTTGCGGTCGCCGCGGTCGGCGCCCACGGTGGGCGACCGCTCCGTCTTCAGGGGCACGAGCGACGCCGCACCGAGCTCGGCGCTCTTCTCCACGAGCCAGTCCGCCCTCCCGCCTTTCAGCCCGCCGCACGCGACGACCAAGTGCCACTCGGGGCCGCCGAACGGAGTCACCGCCACCGCGTCCAGCGCCACCGACGCCACCGCCGCGTCGCGCGCTCCTCTCCTGCCTCCCTCCTCCGAAGGTTCCGTGCCTATCAGCTCCCCCACCCCGACGCCTCCGACGCCGTCACACACCTCCAGGAAGTCTCCGGGCTTCAGACGCAGCGCCTTCATGGCGTGTTTCGACTCGTCGCGGCCGAGGAGGACGACGCCCCCGGCGGGCGGCAAAGGCTCATCCACGTAAAAGCGGTGGTACCGGTTGGTCTGCGCCTCGCGCGCCGCCGCGACCCCCCCGTCCGCGGCGCCGACGGCGGTCTCGCCGTCGCCGGAAGCGGCGGACGCGGACGACGCGTCTCGCAGGACTCCGCGCGCGCGGGGGAAGACGAGCCCGACGCCTCGTGCCTCGTACCTCGCGCGGGAGACGCGCCGGCGGTCGACGATGTTAGCCTCGCCGCCGCCGAATCCCGACGCGCCAACCCTGAAACGCACGCACTGGATGCGCCGCGCGCTCGCTCCCGACCCGCGCGGCCGGAGAAGGAGGCTCGGCGCGCCGCGCGATGCCATCGCGCGAAGCATCGCGGGGCGGAACCGCGGGTCGCGGTGTGGACGCCGGTCGTGTTTCTCTCCGGGAGACGTCGAGCGAGGTGGTCGAGGAAAAATTTCTGCGTCGTCACACACGGTGCCACTGGGCACTGTTCCGCTGGCGCTACCTCTCGCCCTCTCGCCACCCCGCTACGGCCTCGCCCGCGCGCTCGTTGACGAGGCTGAGGATGAACGTCGCGCCGACGACCCGCGCGCCGCGCGGCGCGAGCCCCCGCCACAGAGACAAAACGCCGCCCTCCCTGACGAGCGCGGCGGCGGTGTCGCGGTACCCGAGACCCCCCAGCTTGGCGGCGCCCTCGCCCCCCGTCGATTTCGGGATTTCGGGTCCTCCGCGCGCCGCCGAACCCGTTTGTCGCGTGAGGTTGGACTGCATCACGGTCTTGACCGTGTCCAGCGGCTGCGTCAGCACCGCGGCGCCCATCCCGCACGCGATCGCGCACGCGGCGAACGGCAGGTCCGGCCGCGCCTCGCGCAGCAGAGGCACGGCGCCGAGGTACCCGCAGCTGTAAAACGCCTCGCGCGCGACGACGAGGCGGACGCCGCGAGTAAAGGGCCAAGACGCGCGATACCACCGTCGTGTTTTGTTTTCGTTCGCGTTCGCGTTCGCGTTCGCGTTCGCGCGACTCATCTCGCGCATCCGCCTCGCGGTGTCCACCAGCGAGCCTCCGAACTTCTGCTGCTGCGTCATCAACACGTCCAGGGGCTGCACGCACAGACCGGAGACGCCGCCCGCCAGCCCCGCCGCCAAAAAGCGCGCGCCGGGCGAAAGCGCGTTCGCGTTTGTTTGGTTCGTCGTTCCAAACGCGGAGGCGTCGTCGGCGTGTGGGTATTTAGTCTCGAAGAGCCTCTCGAGCCGACGCGCGGCTCCGAACTGCACGACCGTCATCGGGACGCACATCAAAACGCCCGCGGTCCACCCGCGGTACCACACCGCGGGGTTTAAAGGGAGCCGCCGGCCGTCCTGCGCGAAGTTCTTCAACGTGTGCAGGGGCTGTTTTTTTTGTTTCGGGCGAGTTTTTCGGGGGCGAGGAGACGGTCAGGGGTCGTCCCCTTTCGGTCGAGTCGAACGCGTCAAGACGTCGTGCGCCTCTATGCGTATCTCTCGGCGTCTCGTTCGTCGTGTACGCGCGCCCGACGCTTCGCGCCTCGCGATCTGAGGTGAGCGAAGACGCGTCGGAGAGGGAAAGCGCCGATTCGTGGGTCGTTCCGAGACGGCGCGGGGAAGATTTCTTCGGAGGCACGCCGCGCGACGCACCTGCTGCGCCGTGACCTCTACCAATCCGGCGAACGCACCGATGCCAGCCTGCGTGGCCGGATCGAGAGACGCCGCCATGCTCGGAGCTCGCCGCCGAGCCTGTCGCCACCGCCGCCGCGGCGCGCTCTGACTGAGGCGTTCGTCGCCGGTCAGAAAAGCTGAACGAAACCCGCGAGATCGCAGGTGCGCACGCGACGATTCGCCCCAGTGCGGCTCGAAACACGTGCGTCTCCCACTTCGTCGCGCGCGTCGACCCCCACTGACCGGCGGACATGTCCGCGCTCGTCTCGACGATGCGCCGCGTCGCGATGGACCTCGCGCGCGTGTCCTCGTGCGCGCGCGCGGAGACCGCGGCGACTTGCGCGTCCGCCGGACGCCTCCACCGCTGGACCGATCACCGCGCGGGTTCTCCAGAACCTACCGCACGCATCCCCGAGCGATCGTGGGGCGCGTCCTTCGGGTGGGCTGCCTCGTCGTCGCGTAGGACCGCGCACTCCAGCGCGGCATCCGGCTTCGCGGTGACCGACGCCGACGCCGACGCCTCCGTCGAGGACGACGACGAGCGCCCGAGCTCGCAGTACGACTTCGCTAACAAGCCGACGCGGGGGGTGAACCAGTGGAAGCGCGCGCGGAAGAAAGCCGCGTTCATCAAGGCGAATGCGAAAACGCACCGGGAGAACAGAACCGCGCGCGCGGAGGAGCGCGAGATGAAACGCCTCGAGCGATGGCGCACACTCGCGGCGACGCAGCGCGCGTGGAACGCGGCGAAACGGGAGCAGGCGATGACTTTGGAGAGCGGGAGGATTCCTTCCTCGTCGGACGCCGAGGAGGAGACGAAGCAGTCCACGTGAAACGCGTTTCACGCGAAGAGAGTCTCTGGAGTTGATTGATTTGATTGATTGATTGATTGATTGATTAGAGTCGCCGGATGCCTCCTCGTTCGCCTCACCTGCCCTCGCCCTGCGTGAGGCACGCCGGCGCCTCCCCCTCGTTGAAGTTGTCCAGCACGTCCTGCACCTTGCAGAACTTGACCACGGACGAGTACTTGCCGATGATGGGCTTGAGGATGGCCCAGATGGGCTTGAACGCCCACGGCGAGTCCACCGCCGCAACCTGCTCCAGCCGCTTGGGGTAGTACTTCCTGAAGACGTCCAGGATGCAGAATTTCGCGAGGTCCAGGTCCGCGTTCGCGCCGGAAAAGCCCCGCATGTCCCAGACCGCGTAGATCCCGCCCGATCCGCGCGCGTCCTCCTCCATCATCGTCAGGCACTTCTCCACCGCCCACACCGCGTGTTTCTGCGCCGCCGCCAAGTCTCGGTCCTTCAGGATGTGCTTCTGGATCTCCACCACAATCACCGCGCGGCCTTCTTTGTCGAGGTGCGGGTGCACGTACGCGGCGTTCGTTCTCAAAGACTGCTCGATGTCGCTCTCCGAGATCGGGCCGAGATCCCGGCGCCACCGCAGGAACTGCTCGAGCTTCTCGGCGGCGGCGGCGGCGTCCATGCGGCGGTCGCGCAGGAACCACACCACCGTCTCGTCATCCACGGGAGGGCAACCCTCCGATTTGTCCAGCGCCGCGCGCACGGCGGCCAGGCCCGCAGCCTCCTCCTCGGCGCTGCCGGAGGCGTTCACCACCTTGTCGCCGACGGTCTCCTCCGCGCGCGCGATCACCGAGCGGGGGAGGGGGCGCGAGGCCAGGCGCGAGCGCGTCGCGGGGGACGCGCCGACGCGCGTCGCGGGCGATCCTCCCGAACGCGCCTGCACGCGCACCGTCGGTCGCGCGATCGCGGGCCGGGCGTGCCGAGGCGGGGGGACGCGCAAGGTCGCCGCGGGGGCCGACGTCGCCATCGCCATCGCGCTCATCGTGCGGTGAGGATCCACGAGCCCGGCGGGAGTCGCTCGGCCGCAGATGCCAATGAATCGGGAGATCACGGATAACCTGTGAAGACGAGCCGCGTCAGCGCGAGCTGGCCGGGAGCGAATCGGGGCGACCGGAGCGACGAGTAAATAGACCCAGGCCAGAAAATCCCGATCCGGGATTTTCGCCGCCTGCAAAAAGCAAAAATCTGCCCAGTGCCCATGAATGCCTCCGCGCTTTTCGTCCGGAGTGGGCCGCGGGCCGATCCGGACGGCACTTCGAGGTTCGCGCGGGTCGCGCACGACCGTCCGCAGCCGGTGATAATGTCGAAGGTTTCTTTCAAGATCACGCTCACGTCGGACCCCAAGTTGCCGTTCCGAGTGTACGTGCGCCGCGTCGTCTCACGGCGTCCCGCGTCACGGCACCCCGCGTCCGTCCGACGGCACCGCGTCGTTCAGGACTCGCGAGGCGATCGATCGGAAGCCGCGCCGCTCACGCGTTCGTCCCCGCCCCCCCCCAAAACAGGCTGAGCGTCCCCGAGGAGGCCCCGTTCACCGCGGTGCTCAAGTACGCGGCGGAGGAGTTCAAGGTTCCCGCGGCGACGAGCGCCATCATCACCAACGGTGCGTCGCGCGTTCCTCGTCGCGTCTCGCGAAGCTCGGTCAGAAAGTCGAAACGTCCCCGCCGCGCGAACGCGAAAAAAAAAAGCTCGCGCCGCTGACCCCCGCCTCTCCCCGCGCGCCCGCCGCCGCAGACGGCGTCGGCATCAACCCCAGCCAGACCAGCGGGAACGTGTTCCTGAAGCACGGCAGCGAACTCCGGTTGATCCCCAGAGATCGCGTGGGCGCTTCCCCGCCGTGAGAGGGGAGACAAACGCGACGACGACGTTTTAGAAAGTGGTTTACTTTTCTTTTCGTACGTAGACTACGTTTTTTCGTCTCGCGTCTAACGTCCATCCGTCTCGCACCCACTCGCACGTCTCGACGTCTCGCGATCAAAAATCATCATCACGTCCCTCTGAGCCACCGTATGACGCGCGAGAGCGACTCGCGGCTCTCCTCGGAGATGCTGTCTAAAGACTCGTGGAACGCGCGGAACCGCTCGAGGACGCCCGCGAGTTTCGCGAAGCCGTCCTCGGGAAGCGTGCACTTGACGTCCGCGCGCAACGCGGGCTGACCCTCGACCAGGAACGCCACGAGCAAAGCCGCGTAGGCTTGCGTGATGAGCCCGTCGCCCTCCTTGTCCTTGTCGTTTAAAGAGAGCGCCTCAGAATCGCGCTCGAGCATCTCAGCGGTCACCTCGCCGTTGGAGACGTCGACGTCCCGCGCGGAATCCTCCTTGGATTCCTCCCCCTCCGTCGGTCTGTCTAAAAGAAGGTTCCCGTCCTCGTCCACCGGCCCGGCGCCGCCGGCGCGCACGAAGACGCGCGCCAAGAGCTCGACTAAACCGACGTGCCTCGAGGCGAGCGCGGCGACCGTCGCGGCAGCCTTCTTCTTCTTCGCCGCGGAGGCGTTTTTGCGCGTTTTTTTGCCGCGCGAAGAAGACGCGGAGACGGCGTCGTCCGCCGAAGCGCGGGGCGCCGCCGCTTCCATGGCGCCGGCGTCCGCGTCGAGCGCGCGCAGGACGCGTCGCGCGTCCGCGTCCGTCTCGGCGACGTTCACCAGGAAACACAAAGCTGCGTTGAGCATGTCGTGTCCCTCGCCGGGCGAGGCTCCACCCGACGGGTCTCCAGACTGACGCGCGTCGGCGGCGTCGCCGCCGCGCCGCCGCGACGCGAACGAGCGCGGAGAAGTCGTCGGCTCGGTTCTCGCGCCGGCGCGTTTGGCGGCGGCGGCGCGCGCGGCGGCGTCCGGCCCCGCGCCCGGCAGCAAACCTTCCAGCGCCGCGCACCACGGGATGAGCGACGCGGCGGTCTCGAGTCCTCCGCGGCAGGCGCGCACGGCGGCGCACCCCGCGGGGTTCTCGTTCGTGAGGTTGGTCAACACGCAAACCGCCGCGCGCAACGTGCCGGCGGCGAGCCGCGGGTCGGCGCCCAGTCCCCCCGCGACGGAGGTGCGCACGCCGCACACGACGCCGCCGGCGTCGACGGCGTGCGCCGCCGTCGCCGCCGCCGCGGCGAGCGTCGGGATCGCGCGCAGAAGCGCGTGCACCATGGTCCAGGAGTCACGGGAGTCACGGACGGAGTCACCGCCGCGACCGAGACCCTTCTGTTTGTCGTCACCGTCACCGAGAGCCTTCTCTTTGTCGTCGTCCAGCCACGCGATGCTGGCGTCCACCGCCGCGGCGACGCGCGAAAAGTTAAACGTGGGGGTCTCGGCGTCCGCCGCCGGCGCCGCCGGCGACGAGAAGTCGCCGCCACCACGCGCTTTCGGCTTCCGTCCCTCGCGTCTCCCCGCGTCTCTTTCTCTCGTCTTTCTCTCGTCTCGCGCGTTCCGCGTGTCGTGGGCTCCCACCGCGGCGCGGTCGTTTGCGCCGCCGGGAACGACCGCCGCCGGATCCCGCTCGGCGTCGGCAAACGCGCCGGCGGCGTCGAGGGCGACAGCCACGTCTCCGCCGAAACCGCCGCCGCCGCTCCGCTTCGAGCCCGGCGACGGCGTCAGCAAAAGAGCCTCCGCGGTGCGGAAGCGCTTCGCCGTCGCCGCGTCGTCCTCGGCGGGCGTCGTCCTCCGCTTCGAACCCGTGCTCACGCGCGCCTCGTCGACGTCATCCGCGAGCTCTTGTTTTCCCGGCGTGAGGCTCGCGAAAGGCTCGCGGTCGGGAGACGCGCACGGGGAGAGCTCGATGCCCGTCACGCGCACGCCGCGCACGACATCTAAAAGCGCGCGTTCGTCGCCAGCCTCCGTCTCGCGAGACTGAACGCCCATACCGCCCGGAGGTATACTCGCGGAGGTATACTCGGCGCCGCCTCGGACGCGCGTCGAAGCCGCCGGGCTCGCGATGGCGTCGTTCACGCGCATCGGGACGAGACGCAACGCGTCGACACGCCGCCCGGCGACGTCGTCCGGCGCGGGCGCGAGGGAACCGGAGACACACGCGTCCGCGCAGGAGGGCGACCCGAACGTCGCCGCCTCCACCACGCGCATGCACCGGAAGAGACGCGCCATCGCGCGAGACGCGCGCGCCGAGTCGTTCGCGAGGACAGGTACCTTGTCCTCGTTCGAAGCGCCGAGACTACGCGTCTCGGGATCCGCTTCGATTTGCGCATTTGAGAAGCACCGCGCGCCGGCGTCGCAAATCACGCGCGCCGCCTCGTCCGCCAGCCGCGCCGTCTCCAGCACGGCGCCCCTCGCGGCGAGCGACTCCTTGAAGCTGGACCAGCCGAGGATGGCAGCCTCGTCCCCCTCCAATTCCAGTCGCCTCGCCTTGCGCTCCTCGGGGCTCATCTCGTGGTCATCGTCTCGCGTCGCGCCGTCGTCGTTCTTCTCGGCTTCCACGCGCCGCCGAGCCTCGCGTCGCGAGGCGCGCGCAGCCGCGCGCTCGCTCTGCGCCAGCGCGCGGTGCGCGGCGAGGAGCGCGAGCGTCGGCGCGTCCATAGCCTCGTGCGGCAGGAACTTCAGACTCCTGAGCGCGTCCCGGGTCGTGCGCAGAGCCTTCGTTTCGGCGCCATCCGCGAGGAGCGCTCCGAACCCGCCTGAGTGGTTTTTTTCAGTCTCATCAGACGCCTTCGTCTCGTCCAGACGAAGCCTCCGCGCCGGCGCTTTCTCAAACAAACCATTCTTCGACCCTGAACCCGAAAACGGCGAGTTATTCGTCTCGGCGTCGAAGTCTTTGCGGCGCATGAGCCCGGCGAGGATCCCGGCGACGTCGCGCTCCGCGTACAAAGCGGACGCCTCGCCCGCGCGCAGCTCCAAAGTGGACAGGTACAGAAGCGCCGCCGCCGACAAACCCAGCGCGGGCGACGTTTTTTTCAACCGCTCAGCCGCCAGCGCGCGCGCGATGACTCCTCCGTCGGCGTCGTCCGCCGAATCGAATCGTACACGCCCCTCGCGCGCGCCCACGACGGACGCGCAGAGGTCCAGCGCGGCGCGGCACAGCCGCGGCGCGAGCCCGTGCTGCGCGAGCGCTCTGCGGTACCGCGCGTCCGCGGCGATCGCCACCAGAGACGACGCGCACGCCAGCCTACCCGCCAAAGGCTGGTCCGCGCCCAGCCCGCTCAGCGCGTATTGCGCCTCGTCCAGCGCGGCGAGCGCGTCGCCAGACTCGGGGAGCGCCGTGTCTCTTTCCGCATTGGCTTCTCCGCCTCGGCCTGAACCCGAAAACTCTCGTAGCGGGCTCGGGGACGCCATGGCCATCGCCGCGGAGGGCGAGTACGTGCTCTGCGCGTTGTGCGGAAACCGTTCCGACGGCTTCGCGTTATTTTTTCGCGAAATATCGGCGTCCATGGGCGACGCCGAGGGCGACCGCGACGAGCTTTTCGGCGCGCGCTTCGCCCACTCGGGGCTCGGCGCGCCGAGAATCGAAGACACGCGTTCATTGTTTTCGTTTCGGTCGCCCGATTTGCCGCGATTCACATCAGGGCTGCTTAAAGGCGAGCCCCCGAAGACCCCCCACGCCGGACGCGGACCGGGAGACGTCGTCGTCGTCGTCGCCTCCCGCGGCGCGCGCCTCGCGTCTCGCGCCTCCGTCGCCGCGCCGCCGGCGGCGCGCGCGGAGTTTTCCGCGACGTCCCCGTCCTCGGGGAAGTCGAACGGGTCCGGATCCCGGGGATCCCGGGGATCCCGGTCCCGGTCCGGTCGGCCGTGCGCGGGGACGTCCACGTCCTCCTCCTCCTCCTCCTCGTCCAGCGTGAACGCGTCCACCTCGGCGAACGTCACGCGCCGGCGCTTGCCCGGCGTCGGCAGGAACGGGTCCGCGGCGGCGTGCGCGGCGCCGCGGCCCCCCGGCCCCGTCGTCCCCGGGTCATCCCGGGGGGACGGGACGGCGTCGCGCGCGGCGCCGAACGTCCCCGGGGACCCCGAGGGCGACGCGGAAGCCGTCCCCGGGGACCGGGACGAGGTTGGCTTTTTCTGCGCCGCGCCGGCGGGCGACGGCGACCCGCCGCGCGAAGCGGGCTTGGGCTTGGCGCGGCTCGGCGGGGACCGCGTGGACGGCGAGACCGGAGGCTCCTCCACGGCGGCGTCGCGCGAGGTCTCGAAGTCGAACGGGTCGGGCTTGGATCGAGACCCGCGGCTCCGTGATGCGGTGGATCTCGGCTTGGGCTGCGGATCACCCTGGGCTGTCGACGCGGGACCGCTCGCGTCGCGCGCCTGGAAATCTCGAGCGGCGGGAGAAGATCCGGGCGAGCCCGCGGGTGAGCCCCCGCGCGCGGCGCCCGTGCCTTTGACGGAGACGTCCCCCGCGCCGGTCATGAACCCCCGAATGCCCGCCTGGCGCTGCGCCTTCCCCCTGCGCTCGTAGATCTTCGACAGGAACCCCATGGTGCGCGCCCCTGACTTCCGCCTGACTTCCCGGTCGGCGTCAGGTGCGTCGCGATTTCAAAAAGTGGTGCCTTCCCCTTCCCGCCGTCGGGTGACCTGCGGCTGCGACGTCGGCGGCTCGCGAGACGGCGCGAGGCGCGACGCGCGATACTTCGACCTCGACGCGTGAGGTCGAAGGTGGCCGCGCGCGTCGCTCGACGCGCGTCACTCTGGGAGCGAGACAGCGGACCCTGCCGGCCGCGATGCGCGCGACCACGACGTTTCGTCGAAAGCAGTTTTCGGCGTGTTTACCGGACATCGGACGGGCCGACCAGCGAGCAAAGTCGGGTGCTCGGGTCCGTGAATTTGAGCGGCCGAAAGCGCACTTCGCGCGAAAAACGCCGCGCGATGATTCGACCAGCTGGAATCCGGGAAACTATCTCGGTCGCAACGACTACGGGCGCGTGCTCGGCGCGCGGGTTTCCGCGCACGCCACACCGGGACGCGCGCGCGTCTCCTCGGGCGCGCCCATCCCACAGCGCCCGAGCGACGGATTCCGGCGGTCGCGCGCCTCGGACGGACGCGAGCGCCGCGGCGGCTCGCGCGCGTGCGAACGTTTGAGCGCGGTCGAGTCGTTTTCCGCGAATCAGATTCGCGTTCCCGTGTCGGAGGGCATCGAGCTCGGGAACCCCGCCGACGGAACCCCGCCGACGGCTCGAAACGCGCGTCGTTTCAGGGGCCATGACGTCCCTCCCCCCCCGCCCGCCCACCGCGGACGCGCGCGAGGCGGCTTTCGTGCGCGACCTGCGCGCCAACTTGGAATCGCGCGCGCGCGATTTCGAGACGAAAGCCTCCGACGCGGCCGCCGCGATGCAGAGGCGACTGGCGACGGCGTCCATTCCGGGTTTCTCTGACTCCGAGAAGAACGCGAACGCGAACGCGAACGCGAACGCGAACGCGAACGCGTCCAAGATGCCGAGCGCGACGCACCTGGTGGAGCTCGCGCGGAAGCCGGCGCGGCGGATGGCGGAGATGGCGGACACGGTGGCGCGCCTCGCGCCCGACGATAACGCGCTCATCCGCGGGATGAAGACGCACGTGCGGTCCGCCGCGACCGGCATGCGGCGCGTGCGCACGGCGGACGAACCGCTCACGCAAAAGTCGGATGGTGCACAGAGGACAGGAGCCTCCTCCTCCGGCGTGGAAGAAAAAGCCGAAGCCGAAGCTTCTTTGAACGGCGACGGAACTCCGGCGACGTTCGCGGGAACTCCGGCGCCGTTCGCGCTGCCTTCTTTCCCGGCGCTCTCTCCGCCCCCCCTCCCCGGCGCGCTGCGCGAGCGCGTCGAGAAGGTGGCGCTCCCCGAGTGGGACGTGTTCAAGTCGCTCAAGACGGATCGCGCGGCGGACCGCGACACAAGCTCCGGCGCCTCGAAAAGACGCTGGGCGCCGCCGCGGCCGCCGCTGCCGCTGCCGCCCAGCGGCGCGAGCCTGGACGACTTGCTGCGCGTCATCGAGAGCAAGATCGAGGAGAAGATCGGCGCCACGCGCTTCTCCTCCGCGAAGAGCGTTGACGGGAAATCGCGCGCGCTGGCGCCCTCCGAGTTCCTGAGCAAGGTGCACGACGCCGGCAACGCCGCCGTGCGCGAGTGGATGGCGGCCGCGCGCGAGAAAGCGGAGACGGCGGCGCTCGAGAAGAAGTCGAGAGGGAAAAAATCGGGCGCGCCCGCGGAGACGCGCGCGGCGTCCATGACGGAGGCGGAGTTCGCCGAGGCGGAGGCGGCGGCGGCGGCGATGGAGCTCAGGATCAAGGAGATGTCGTCGATGTCGTCCGACGCGTCCGGAGACGTCGGAGACAAAAGCGCGCCCGCGGGAAAAACGGGGGAAACGAACGCGATCGAAATCGCGCCGCGAGTTCCGTCTGAATCTTTAGATTCGGCGGCGTCGACGATGGCGACGATGGACGAGCGCCGCCGCTCCGCCGACTTCGCACAGGCCTCCTCTGGTCGATCGACGGACGGTGTCGGGCAGAGAAAGTCTCTGCGCGAGCCCGGTCGCAGCGTCGCGATCGTGACCACCGCGTCTTTGCCTTGGATGACGGGCACGGCGGTGAACCCTCTGCTTCGCGCGGCGTACCTCTCCAAGCGAGGCGCGCACGACGTGACTTTAGTGGTGCCTTGGCTCCCGCCCGCGGAGCAGGCGCTGATCCACCCGTCTGTGATTTTCCAAAACCCCGAGGCGCAGGCGGCGTACGTGCGGCAGTGGGTGAAGGAGCGGTGCGGGTTCGAGCCCACGAACATGAAGCTGGACTTTTACCCGGGGCGGTACGCCACGGACAAGTACTCCATCATCCCGGTGGGCGACGTCAGTCAGTACATCACCTCGAATAAGCGCGACGTCGCGATTTTAGAGGAGCCCGAGCACCTCAACTGGTACCACTCCGGGAGCCGGTGGTCGGACACGTTCGAGCACGTCGTGGGGGTGGTGCACACCAACTACCTGGAGTACGCGCGTTTGGAACAGCACGGCGAGGTGAAGGAGGCGGCGATGCGGTTCGTGAACTCCTGGGTCAGCCGCATGCATTGCCACAAGATCATCAAGCTCTCGGACGCCGTGCAAGATTTCCCGCGGAGCGAGACGATGAACGTGCACGGGGTCTCGCCCGTGTTCCTCGAGGTGGGGCGCAGGAAAGCCACCGCGGCGGCGCAGGCGAGCGCGGCGGAAAACGACCCGGACGCCGCCGCCGCGCAGGCAGTCGGACGCACCGTCGGCAGGGCGCTCGCGTCGCTCGGCGCGCGCGCCGAGCGACGCGAGGAGCGGAGAAGGAAGAAATCGGAGACGAAAGCCGGAAAAGACGTTTCCCACCTCGACGACGCGCCGACGCCGGAGGCTATCCACCCCTCGCGCGAGGTGTTCAACAAGGGGTGCTACTTCCTCGGCAAAGTCGTGTGGGGCAAGGGTTTCCACGAACTGCTGCAAAGAGTCGAGGAGCACAACAAGTCCGAGGACGGCGCGTCGTTCCCGTTGGAGCTGGACGTGTACGGCTCGGGCGAGGACTTTTCGGATGTCTCGAGGACGTCGGCGGCGAAGAATCTGCCTTTAACGTTCAAAGGCCGCGCCGACCACGCGTCGGACCAGATGCACGACTACAAGGTGTTCGTGAATCCGTCGTTGTCGGACGTGGTGGCGACCACCACCGCGGAGGCGCTCGCGATGGGCAAGTACGTCATCGTCGCCGAGCACCCCTCGAACGCGTTTTTCGCGACGTTTCCCAACTGCCTCGTCTACCGCGACCCGGGTGAGTTTTCGGCGTGCGTCAAGAAGGCGCTCTCGAGCGAACCGGCGCCGCTCACAACGCGGGACCGGTACCGGCTCTCGTGGGAGGCCGCGACGGACCGCTTCCTGGACGCCGCCGAGCTCGGCGCGGAGCAGAGCGTCGGGCCGGGGAGCACGAGCGCGGACAAGATGGCTGAAAAAATGGCGCACTTTGTGCACTCGGCGGCGGCGAAGGTAGAGCCGTTGAGGCGCGCGGCGGGCGCCGGCGCGGCGACGCGCGTGGGGCCGACGACCGTGGACGGGAAGTGGACGCCGCCCTGGGTCAAGACGGGGTGAGAGGTGTTCGTGAAACACGGTGGGACGACGGGACGATGACGATCGATAGACTATCGATTTTTTTTGTCATCGGAGGCTTGGAAAAAACGACCCGCTTTACGCGTGCGCCTTTTCACGCTCTCGCTTTCGCCGCCTTCTTCGCCTTCTTGGGTGCCGCCTTCTTCGCCTTCTTGGGTGCCGCCTTCTTGGGGTTCTTGGGTGCCGCCTTCTTGGCCTTCTTCGGCGGGCTCTCCTTGGGCCGGTTCTTCGAACCTTTCGGCCGGCCGCGCTTCTTCTTCTCGGGCTCGGGCTCGGGCTCGGGCGCGTCTTCCTCGCCTTCTTCTTCGCCCTTCTCCTCCGCGGCGGTCTCGCCTTCGCCCTCCTTCGTCGCGGCGGGCGGGCCTTCGAGGTCGGCGGCGAGGGAACCCAAGATCCCCCCCCCGTTCGTCTGCGCGGCGGTCGTCGGCTCCATCGTCTCCGCGCGTGTCGCCGAGCGGCGTCGACGAGTTGTGGCCGCGACCGTCGGAACAGCCGACGAAAGAATCGATTTTCGCGGAAGAAGAGCGGTCCACGTGTCTCTTGAGTTTCTCGGACGACGTCGCGGCGCTTCCGAGCCACACCGCGCGGCGTCGACCCCGACCCGCGACCATGCGACGACGACGACGCCTCTCGCGCGCGCGGCTCATCGTGTGCGTCCTGCTCCTCTGCCTCGCGTGCGTCGACGCGCGAAGCAGCGCGGGCAGGCTGGGCGCTTCCTCGGGTCGGTCGAGCGCCGCGAGACGTTTCGGCGGGGTCTCGACGCGCGGCGCAGCCGCGACGCGCGCTCGAGGCGCGCCGTCGGCGCGTCAAGCGGGCACGCGCTCCAGCGTGAACGCCGCCGCGCGCGCCGCCGCTCGCGGTGTCGGCGCGGGCGTCTCGTTCGACCGCCGCGCGCGTCCCGCGCTGGCGTCGTCTCGCCCGGCGGGAACGCGAGGGGGACTCGGGGCTGGCGCGCGCGCCGCGGAGGGACCGGCGAGACCCGCGGAGAGGTCCGCGCCCCAGTTCGGGGCCGGTACCCGATACGAGGCTCGCCGGCCAAAGACCGCCGCCGCCGGCGCCGGCGGCGCCGAGACCGCGGCGCTCGCCTCCGCGGCGCGCGCGCGCGCGCGTCCGGGGCTCGCCTCGAACGCGGGCGAGGCGGGAAACGACCTTTCCCGCGCGTCGTCTCCCGCCGTCCGCGAGACGGCGCGCCCCGAAAAAAGCGTCTCGGCCGACGCTTTTTTCACCGCTTCCTCCGCCGACGCCGCGGATGTCTCGTCCCCGGCGTACGCCCGAGAGTCGCCGCGCGTCGACGTGCGGCGTCGCGACGGACACGCGGAACAGTCACGAGAAAACGTCGCGGTGGCGGACGCGGACGCGGAACGACTCTCGACGGAGCCCGCGATTCGCGTCGCGCCGCGAGAAAAAAAAGAAGGAGAAACCGAGAGCGCGAACGACGTCGCCGCGGACGCGCTTGTTAGTTTCCGCGAGCGCGACTCGTCCCTAAACCCTGAACCCGGACCCTTCGGGACCGGCGGAACGACAGTTCCGACGACCGACGGTCTCGCGGCCGATCTCGGCGTCGCGACGAGCGGCGCGTCTTCGGACGCGGACGTCCCCGGGGACCTCCCCGGGGACGTCGAGGAACCGATCGCCGTCGTCCCCGACGCGCCGTCGACTTCGTCGCTCGCCGACGCGAACGCCGACGCGAACGACGTCGACGCCGCCGCGACGGACCCCGTGGTCGTCCCCGCGCCGCGTCCTCTGGGGGACACCGCGGGCGGGGCAGACACGCAAGTCCCCGCGGCGGCGCAGGCGGCGGTCACGAGCGGCGCGCGCGAACAGACCGCGGGGATCGATCTCGGGACGGGGACGGGAGCGGGGACGGGACCGGGGACGGGAGCGGGGACCGAGACGGAGACGTCGTCCCCGGAGACTTTTCTGCCTTCGACGACGACGAACGACGACGTCACCGATTTCCCACAGGAAGATGGTCAGGACGAGTCGTCGGTTTCCCCGCCTTCCGACGGGTCACCGCTCGCGAACGAAAACGCAAACGCGGATCAAGGTCCGGGATCGGGCGCGACCGGCGCCGCGAACGCGAACTTTGGAACCGCCGCTCCCTCCGGAACCGAACGTCCTTTTTCTCGGAACGCCTTCGGAAACGCGCGTGGTTCTGCTCCGTATTTCGGGGGCGGGCGCGACGTCGGCCGGTCGCACGCGCCGCGCGGTTTCGTCGGGGGAAGCGTCAAGCGCGAGCCCGAGTGCGGCCCGAAGAGCGGGTCGACGAAAAACACAAAAAACCTTCTCGACCGGAGGTACATCGTCCGCTTCCGCGAAAACGTCACCGACGCGCGTTTCTTCGAGCTGAAGCGTTTGGTGGAGTCGGGCTCTGAGTTGAAACCATCGAAAAGCCCGCGGCTTCGCGCCGCCGCGCCCGGGTTCCGCGTCGCCGTGCTCGGCGGCGTGACGCGCGCCGCGAAGCGCCGCTTCCGCGACGCGCACGCGGACGACGTCGAGAGCGTCGAACTCGACGTGGAGGTGTCTGCGTTTTCCGGAGAAACCGGAGAAACGCCTCGTGACTCCGCGCCGCGCCTTTTCGCGGCGCTCCGCCCGCGCTCGAGTTGCGCGGCGCTCGCGCAGATTTCCCTGACTGGCGCGCAGTGGAACCTGGACCGCGTCTCGCCGCCTGAGGGGGCGCCGCAGAGCGCGCTCTCGCGGCTCGACGGCGCGTTCGCGGCGCCGGAGTGCCTGTGCGGTCGCGGCGTGGACGTGTACGTCGTCGACACCGGCGCGCGGACGAGCCACTCCGAGTTCCGCGGCCGCGTCGGCGGCGGTTTCAACTTGATCGATCCTTCGCCTTCCGAGTGCGGCGGAGACCTTTCTGGCGGCGACGAAGGGCTCGACGGCGGTGACGGTGACGGTGACGACATGCACGACGACTCGGGGCACGGGACGCACGTCGCAGGCACGGCTTTGGGTTTAACGAGCGGTCTGGCGAAGTGCGCGACGCTAAGACCGGTGCGCATCCTGGACGGCGACGGGAAAGGGAAGAGCTCATCGATATTAGAGGCGTTGGACTGGATCGCCGCGAGTGACGTCGCGTCGCCCGGCGGACGCAAGATCGTCTCGATGTCCCTCGGCGGGCCACGGTCGCAGGCGGTGGACGACGCCGTGGCCGAGATGGCCGAGGTACACGGCGTGCCGGTGATCGTCGCCGCCGGAAACGAAGCGAGAGACGCCGCCGACACGAGCCCCGCCGGCGGCGAGTTCGCAATCGCCGTCGGGAGCACGAGCTGTTACCCCGAAAAAGGAGATAAACGGTGCGTCACGGACGTCGTCTCGCCGTTCAGCAACTACGGCGACGCCGTTGTAGTGTACGCGCCGGGTCACGGCGTGCGCAGCGCGTGGGCGAGCGCGGACGACGCGTTCAAAGAAAACAGCGGGACGTCGATGGCGGCGCCGTTAGTAGCGGGCGCGGTCGCGCTGTACCTGGAGAAGTACCCCACCGCGAAACCAAAAGACGTCAAACGCGCGTTGAAAACGACCGCCACCGCGGTGACGTGGGACGACGGCGAAATCGAGGGTGTGGAATTCGGGAACGGGGGGATGCTCGACCTGGAGGCGATGCTTCGCGTCGCGCCGGAGTGATGATGACGCGAGGGGAGAAATTCCAGCGTTCTTCGGGAGAGATTCGCGAGCGCTTCGACTGTGAGTTGACGAGAACGAGTTGTCGAGTGCCAAATTTGGGATCGGTTTTACGATTTCGGTGACTGAAAACGCACTGCATTTTCTTCGTTTTTTCGCTCTGCGAATTTCGCGTCGGACGTGATGAGCACTTCAGTCGGAGCAGTAATCAGAATCCTCGCGCGGCTCGCCGCGGCTTGGACGTCGCCGAGGCGCATCCGGCGGCTTCGTGTTCGGCGCGGCGGCACCGGCACACGGCGGCACGCGCGAACGGGCTCGCGCGTCGGTCCCGCGTCGCGCGTCGACGGACGCGGCGCGGAAGAAAGAGAATCGTTGATTGACGGACGTAGTCGACTGCACGCGAGATGACCGCCGGGGACGCGCGTCGGTCGCGTCTGGCGGACGAGCGCGCGGAGTGGCCGGCGCGGCCGAGCGTCGCGGAGAGCCCCGCGCTCGGCGTGAACGGCGCGAACTTCGTGCGCATCGCGCCGTCCTGGCTCTCGAGGGATGGGGGCCTGGCGCAGACGGACCTGCCCCGCAACCGGGGCTTGCCAGGTGAGAAGCCTCCGCCGAGCACGATCAGTCCGATGAAATCGCGCTCCTCGCGACCGCGCATGTTCGCGCCCGAGGACGTGCTGGGCGCGGCGGACGCGTACGGCGCCTCGGGCGCGGACATGCGAGAGCTGGGCAAGACGCAGCCGCGCGCGTCGCAGCAGAGGCGCGCGCTGGGCGGGACGGGCGACCGCGCGCTCGGCGCTCGATTGTCCGGTCCGCCCTCCTCGGCGGACGCGCGCTCCGCCAAGATGTCGCGCGCGTCCGCGCCGTCGTCGCCCTCCGGCTTGGACAAGGGCGAGGCGCCCCGGACGCCCGGTCGAGCCTCGGCCGGATCCGGGGACAGAGCAGGCGTCGCGCGTGTCTCGGGGTCGCGCGCGTCTCGGTCGTCCGGCGGGATCCCCGCCCCCACGCCCGCGCAGATTCGCAACATGCTTCCCGGGGAGGAGCTCATCAAGACTTCGGAGGACATCGTGGAGTACTACGTGCGCAACGGCCTGGGCGCGCCCATCAAGGTTTTTTACTGCGTCGCCGCGCCTACGACGAACACGGGGTACACGCCGTACGACCTGGTGGTTGTGCCGAAGGAGCACGTCGAGAACAAAGACGTCGAGCACTACACGGTGACTTCCTCCGGCGCGACGCTCGTTTACGCGGACGGCGCGGGGGGCGAGTTCACGCCTCTCGGGGACTGGATGCGCGACGCCTCGGTGTTTGCCTTAATGCGCCAGATGCGCTTTTTCCGCGAGTACCTGATCAAGAAGGCGTTCAACTTTTGGCGCGGGAACGTGCGGTACAAGATGTACGCGCTGGTGCGCGCGAAGATTGAGCGCAAACTCGCGCGAGCGCGTCGTAAATTCGTCCCCGCCGTCGTCGAGATCGGCGCGCTGTGCGATGAGCTGCGAACGACGGCGGCGATCACGATCAACCCGCTCGTGACGCACACGCTGGACGACTTCACTCGCAACCAAGAAACGCAGCTGCAACAGGTGGCGATCCCCGCGATTGAGGCGGCGCAGGAAAAGGCGCGTAAGATTTTGGAACGCGTGGTGCGCGACGTCGCCAACGAAGCCAAAGAAGTCGCCGCCGCCGTCGCCGCGACGGGCGGCATCGACTCGTTCGTCTCGAAGACCAAGTCCATGGTGGCGCTGAAGCGCGAAAGACACGAGCGCGCGCGCGCACACAAGCGCGTCGACGAGGAACGGGCGATGCTCCCCGTTTTGGTGCGCCTGGCGGATTACATGCTCACCGAGGCGACGGTGGAGATGGCCAACGCTAACCTGCGGAAACTGCTGGACGTCGTCGAGCGTCCCGACCCGAAATCGAAAGGCGCGCTCAGCGCGTGCGTCGCCTTCGAACGCGGCGACGTCACCGCGTTCGAGCCGGACGAGAGGACCGTGCTTGCCACGGTGAACGGGACGGTGCTCGACGGCGTCGCGCGCGCCGTCGGCGCCGCGCCGCGCGTCGCGTACGCGCGCGCGTTCCAGCCTCTGCTCGAGGCGGCGGCGCGAGCCTCGGAGGGGCAAGAGACGTTCCCTTTGTCGAAGGGCGAAGAACCGGCCGTGCGTCTCGTCGAAGGCGTATCGCCGCATTCGAACGACTCTGCGCATCCCGAGGGCAGCGCGTCCGAGTCTGAGACGCATAATTTGGACCAACCTTCGCGCCGCGCTCCGACGAGAAAGGCGTACGAGGGCCTCGGCCCTATGGCGGTTCTTCTGGCGGACGCGACGTGGCTCTCCATGCGCGCGTCGCTGGATTTGAAGATCGCCTCCTCCTTCGCCGAGGCGCGCGAGTACGTCAAGACGTACGAGGACTTGAGGCCGATCCACAATTTCGGCGCGTCTTGGAACCGGGAGGAGTACGAGAAGGCGCCCAAGACGGTTGCGGCGTTTCGCGCGGACATGCTCGTGCAGCGGGGCTGGGGCCAGGACCTGGACCGCATGAAGACCTCCGCCACGGCGGGGTGCGTGTTCGTGGACGGCAAACCCCTGCGCACCGAGCTGGTGGGCACCGTGCACGGCATGCTGGAGAGCATGAAGGCGCTTCTGCTGGTGAAGGCGCGGGAAGAGGCGATCAAGGCTGGCACGAACTTCACGAAACGCATCAAGACGCTTTTGCCTCGTCCGGAGGATCTGGACGGGTTCATGTCTTTAGTGGAGCAGCACCAAAAGCACGCCGCGGCGAAGGCTTCGTACGTCGCCGAGCACGCCACCGTGGAGGACATGTTCGGCATGCTCGTGGAGTACGAGATGAAGATCCCGGCGGCGGACCAGGTGCGTTTAGATGACCTGAACGAAGCACGCAACGGGTTTTTGGAGGCGATGCGCTCGGCGGGGGAATACGTCGAGAGCAAAAAGGCGGAGATGATGAAGGCGCTCAAGACGGGCGTCGCCGACGTCGAAGAAGCGTTGTTCCGCGAGCAAACTTCTTTGAACACCGGTATGTACATGGACCGGGAGAGCGACCCCGCGGAAGTCGTCCAGGCGCTCGCCGTCGTGCGCGCCACGCTGGACGCGCACGGCGCGAAGTGCGACCTGTACAAGCGGTACCAGAAACTCTTTAACACCGCGGTGGGCGCGTTTTCGTCCCTGGACCTGGCGGTGAAGGAGTACGACCAGAAGCACGACTCGTGGGACTCTTTGTTCCGCTTCCGTTCCGACTCAAGCGGCTGGATGTCCAACGCGTGCGAGACGCTGGAGCTGGACGCCATCACCAACGGCGTGGACGACGCGTACACCGCCGCGTACAAGATGCTGAAACTGCGAAGGGACGACCAGGTGGTCATGCGCACGCGCGAAGAGATCGAGGCGTTTCGCAAATACGTCCCTCTGCTCAACGAAGTGGCGAACCCGGCGTTGCAGCCGCGACACTGGGAAAAAATCTTCGCGGTTTTCGAGAAGGGCGCGTACGACCCCGAACACCCGCCGACCGCGTCGGACCTCCTGGAGTGGGGCGCGCTGGACAAGCTGGAGCAGCTCGAGAACATCGGCGCCAACGCTTCGAAGGAGTACTCGCTGGCGCAGACGCTCAAGAAAATGACCAAGGAGTGGGAGGGGCAGGAGTTCCGGTGTGTCCCGTACAAAGACACCGGGACGTACGTGCTCGGAGGGTCGGACGAGGCGCAGGCGCTGCTGGACGACCAGATCGTCAAGGCGCAGGGCATGTGCGCGAGCCCCTTCGTGAAGCCCTTCGAGGCGGACGCCAAGGCGTGGTCCGCTACCTTGAACACGCTGCAGGACATGTTAGATAACTGGCTGAAGTGTCAGCAGACGTGGCTGTACCTGGAGCCCATCTTCTCGTCGGAGGACATCGTGAAGCAGATGCCCGAGGAGGGCGAGAAGTTCCGCCAGGTGGACAACGAGTGGCGCGACATCATGAACGCCACCAAAGAAGCGCCCGACGTCATCACGATCGGCAGGGACAAGGAACGGCTGGACCGCCTGGAGGAGTGCAACATCTTACTGGACGCGATCCAGAAGGGGCTCTCCGCGTACCTGGAGAAGAAACGCTTGTTTTTCCCGCGCTTTTTTTTCCTGTCCAACGACGAGATGCTCGAGATTTTGTCCGAGACGAAGGACCCGACGCGCGTGCAGCCGCACTTGAAGAAGTGCTTCGAGGGCGTCGCGAAGCTCAAGTTCGAAGGCGAGGACTTTCTCATCACCGCGATGATCTCCGAGGAGCAGGAGGAGGTGCCTTTGATGAACCCCATCTCCGTCGCCGACGCCAACGGCGCGGTGGAGAAGTGGCTGCTCCAGACGGAAGCCGCGATGTTCGACTCGATTCACAACGTCACGGGCGAAGGTTTAAAGGCGTACACCTCGAAACCGCGCGACCAGTGGGTTCTGGATTGGCCGGGCATGGTCGTGCTCGTGTGCACCGCCGTGAACTGGACCGCGGACGTCACGAGAGCCATCGGCGAGGGCAAGGGCGCGGTCAAGGCGTACGAGGAGAAGTGCACGGCGGATTTGCTGAAAATCGTCGACCGCGTGCGCGGCGAACTGACGTCGCTGCAACGCAAGACGCTCGGCGCGTTGGTGGTGATGGACGTCCACGCGCGCGACGTGGTTTCCGTCCTCGCAACGAACGGCGTCGCCTCCGCCACCGACTTCGACTGGCAGGCGCAGCTCCGGTCGTACTGGGAGGAGGACCCGCGCGAGGAGCGCGACGTGACGGCGATCATGCGCATCATGAACGCCGAGGTTGAGTACGGGTACGAGTACCTCGGAAACTCGAGCCGGCTTGTGATCACGCCGCTGACGGACCGGTGTTACCGCACGTTGATGGGCGCGATCCACCTGACGATGGGAGGCGCGCCCGAGGGCCCCGCGGGGACGGGCAAGACGGAGACCACCAAGGATTTAGCCAAGGCGCTCGCGCGGCAGTGCGTCGTGTTCAATTGCTCGGACTCGATGGACTACATCCAGATGGGCAAATTTTTCAAGGGCTTGGCGTCGTCCGGCGCGTGGGCGTGCTTCGACGAGTTCAACCGCATCGACCTGGAGGTGTTGTCCGTGGTGGCGCAGCAAGTGCTGGACATCCAAAGAGCCATCTCGGCGAAGTTGACGACGTTCGTGTTCGAGGGCACGGAGATCGGCCTCAAGTACAGCGCGTGGTGCTCCATCACGATGAACCCCGGCTACGCGGGGCGCTCGGAGCTTCCCGATAACCTCAAGGCGCTGTTCCGCACGGTGGCGATGATGGTCCCCGACTACGCGATGATCGGCGAGATCATCCTGTACTCGTTCGGGTACCTCGAGGCGCGCGACTGCGCGACGAAGATCGTGCAGTGCTACAAGCTGTGCTCGGAACAGCTCTCGTCGCAGGACCACTACGATTACGGTATGCGCGCGGTGATGGCGGTGCTCCGCGCCGCCGGTAACCTGAAACGGCGGTACCCCGAGGACGACGAGTACGAGCTCATGCTTCGCTCCATCATCGACGTCAACTTGTGCAAGTTCCTGAGCCACGACGTGCCTCTGTTCAAGGGCATCATCTCCGACCTGTTTCCCGGCGTCGTGCTCCCGAAGGCGGACTACGCGCTGATGGAAACTGCCATGCACGAGGCGTGCGCGGAGATGAACTTGCAACCGGATCCGTATTTCTTCCTCAAGACGATCCAGCTGTACGAGATGATCGTCGTGCGGCACGGTTTGATGATCGTCGGGCAGCCCTTCTCCGGGAAGACGATGTCGTACCGCGTCTTGGCGCGCGCGCTATCTTTAATGGCGGAGCGCGGCGAGGAGGGCCAGGTGAAGTGCGAGTACCACGTGGTGAACCCGAAGGCGATCACGATGGGGCAGCTGTACGGGCAGAACGATCCGCAGACGCACGAGTGGCAAGACGGCGTCCTGGCGGTTGTCTACCGCGGCTGCGCGCAGGACCAGTCCCCGAACCGCAAGTGGGTGGTGCTCGACGGCCCCGTGGACGCGATTTGGATCGAGAACATGAACACCGTGCTGGACGACAACAAGAAGCTGTGCCTGAACTCGGGAGAGATCATCGCCATGTCCAGCGTGATGAACATGATCTTCGAGGTGGCGGATCTCGCCGTCGCGTCGCCCGCCACGGTTTCGCGTTGCGGCATGGTGTACCTAGAGCCGCACCAGCTCGGGTGGCGCCCTCTGTGCGTCTCGTGGCTGGCGGAGTTCCCCGAGCACTTCGACAAGAAATTCAAAGAGCGCGTGCTCGGGCTCTTCGACTGGCTCCTGCCGGTGTCCATCCGCTTCTTGAGACGGGAGATGAAGGAAGTGGCGGCGACCACCGAGGAGGGCACAAACGTCGCCGTCACGCTCATGCGCACGTTCCGCGCGTTGTTGGTGGCGCCGCTCTCCGACCCCAAGGCGATCACCAAGGATTTAAAGAAGGAGATGGAGACGCACATCGACGCGACGTTCGTGTTCGCGCTCACCTGGTCCGTGGGCGGCTCCGCGGGGTCCAACGAGCACAGGGCGCTGTTCGACACGTTCCTGCGCGCGGCGTACGAGTGCCGGCTGGCGGACGGGTTCGCCGGGCCCTCGGGGGAAAAATACGATTTGCCCGAAGACATTCCCGAGGGACACGTCACGGCGAGCACGCCCCTCCCACCCGCCGAGCGCCCGGTGCGCGCGCGCGCGCGCGTGCCTCCACACGCCACCGAAGGCGTCGAGGGCGAAGAGGGTGACGCTTCGCCGCCGCCGCCGCCGGAGCCCGCCGAGGGTTCGGACGCGAACTCGTCGTCGATGAAGAAGGCGACGGTGTACGATTTCCGCTGGGACATGGCTTCCAAGACGTGGGTCGCCTGGGAGGACATGATCGACACGTCGCCCATTCCCCCGGACGCGGCGTTCAAGAGCATCATCGTGCCCACCGTGGACACGGTGCGGTACATGTTCCTCGCGGACCTTGCGTTGAAGAACCAGAACCCCATTTTGTTCTGCGGGCCCACCGGCACGGGCAAGTCCGTGTATTTGCAGGGGCACCTGCTGGCGATGGACAAGGATCTGTACTCGCCGCCCAACTTTGTGGGCTTCTCGGCGAAGACCTCCGCCAACGTCACGCAGTACTTGATCGACGCCAAGCTGGACAAGCGGCGTAAGGGTTTCTTCGGCCCCCCGGTGGGCAAGGAGCTGGTGATCATGATCGACGACCTGAACATGCCCCAGAAGGAGACGTACGGCGCGCAGCCCCCCATCGAGCTGCTGCGGCAGTTCATGGACCACCAGGGGTGGTACGCGCGCGACAACACCTTCCGCACGATGCAGGATTGTCTCTTCGTGGCGGCGATGGGCCCTCCCGGCGGCGGTCGCGCGCCCATCACGCAGCGCTACCAGCGGCACTACAACCTGCTCTCCATCGTGGACTTCGACACCGAGGCGCTGGAGCACATCTTCGGCACCATCTTGGCGTGGTTCTACGACACCGGCGGGTTCAGCCCCGAGATTGCGTCCAAGAAGGATGTCATCATCAAGGCGACGCTGGACGTGTACTCGACGGCGATCGAGAAGCTCCTGCCGACGCCCGCTAAGTCGCACTACACCTTCAACCTTCGCGACGTGTCGCGCGTCATCGAGGGCATGACCCTTCAGAAAGCCTCCGGGTTAGACACCGGGTTAGGCGGTATAGGCGAGCACTTCCGCCTGTGGGTGCACGAGAGCATGCGCGTGTTCTACGACCGGCTCGTCTCGGACGAGGACCGCTCGTGGTTCCTGGAGTACGTCGCCGAGCTCACGACGACGCACTTCGCCGTCGACTTCAACGAGCTCTTCGCGCACCTGGACGTGGACGGCGACGGGTCGGTGGACGCCGAGGAGCTGCGGCACTGCATGTACGGCGACTGGCTCGGGGAAGAAGAGCCCGACGCCGCGGGCGGCGACCGGCTGTACGACGAGCTCACGGACATGTCCAAAGTTGTTGGACGGTTAGAGGAGTACCTCGTGGACCACAACGGCATGAGCAAGTCACCGATGAACCTGGCGATGTTTTTATACGCCGCGGAACACGTCGCGCGCATCTGCCGCGTGTTGAAGCAACCCGGCGCGCACATGCTTTGCGTGGGCGTCGGCGGTTCGGGTAGGCAGTCGTTAAGCCGCCTGGCGTCGTTCATCATGGGCATGCCGTGTTTCCAGATCGCCATCTCCAAGTCGTACACACAAGTGGAGTGGAAAGAGGACTTGAAGCGGTTCTGCCGCGAAGCCGGCGCGAACGGCAAACCGTGCGTGTTTTTGTTTTCCGATTCGCAAATCAAGGAGGAGTCGTACGTGGAGGACATCAACAACCTACTGAACTCGGGCGAGGTGCCGAACCTGTTCCCGTACGACGAAAGAGCCGCCGTGATGGAGACGTGTCGCGTCGCCGCCAAGAAAGCGGGCGTCACCGCGCCCGAGGGCGGACCGCTAGAGGACCCCACGCAACTCTGGCAGTACTTCATCAAGACGTGTCGCGCCAACCTTCACGTCGTGCTGTGCTTCTCGCCAATCGGCGAGGCTTTCCGCGAGCGCCTGCGACAGTTCCCGTCGCTCGTCAACTGCTGCACCATCGACTGGTTCAGGGAGTGGCCGGACGACGCGCTCGAGGCTGTGGCGGTGAAGACGCTGCAAGACGTGGACGTGGACGCGGAAGAGAAGAACAAGCTTAAGGAGATGTGCAAGAGCTTCCACTCGTCCGTGCGCGAAGTGTCGGAGGAATACTTCAAGAAAGAGGGGCGTCGCAACTACGTCACGCCGACGTCTTACCTCGAGCTGCTCACGATGTTCACGTCGCTGCTCGCCAAGCAGCGCGACATCGTGAGCTCCGCGAAGCGCCGGTACGAGGTTGGCCTGGAGAAGCTGGCGTTCACCGCGGACGCGGTGAAGGACATGCAGGAGGAACTCACCGCGCTCAAGCCCGAGCTGATAAAGACGGTGGCGGAGACGGAGGAGCTCATGGCCAAGGTGCAGAAGGAGAAGGCGGAGGTTGTCGAGCCGAAGAAAGCGGCGGTGGACATCGAAGTCGCCGAGGCGGCGAAGAAGGGCGACGAGGCGGGCGCGGTGAAGAAGGAGTGCGAAGATTTGCTCGCAGAGGCTATTCCCGCGCTCAACGCGGCGATCGCCGCGCTGGACACCATCAAGACGGCGGACATCAAGCTCGTGCAGTCCTTCAAGAACCCGCCCGCCGCGGTGAAGCTGGTGATGGAGGCTGTGTGCGTGGCGCTGGACGTCAAGCCCGCGAAGGTGCCGGACCCCGCCGGGACGGGTAAAAAAATCGACGACTACTGGGCGCCTTCGAAGCTTCTTCTCGGGGAGAAGGACTTCGTGGACCGGCTGCGCAACTACGACAAGGACAACATCGAGCCGCGGATCATCGAGAAGCTGCGCGACAAGTACATCGCCGACGAGAACTTCACGCCGGAGAACGCCGCCAAGGCGTCGAGCGCGGCGGAGGGTCTGTGCACGTGGATCGGCGCGATGGATTCGTACGACCGCGTGGCGAAGGTTGTCGAGCCGAAGAAGATCGCGCTCGCCGCCGCGGAGGAGGAGTACAACAAGATCATGGCCGCGCTGAAGGTGAAGCAGGACGAGCTGGACGCCATCATGGCGGCGCTCGCGGCGCTTGAGAAGCAGCTCGAGGACTCGATCAACGAGAAGAAGCGGCTGGAGGACGAGGTGACGCTGTGCGAGGTGAAGCTCGAACGCGCGGAGAAACTCATCAACGGCTTGGGCGGCCAGCGCGACCACTGGACCGTCCGCGCGCGCGAGCTCGGCGAGGCGTACGAGAACCTCACCGGCGACATGCTGATCAGCGCGGGCATGATTTCCTACCTCGGGACGTTCACGATGGCGTTCCGCGACGGCATCGCCGAGTCGTGGGTGCAGCAGTGCCGCGAGGCGGGCATACCGAGCTCGGCTAAGTTTTCGCTCGTGTCGTGCCTGGGCGACCCCGTGGCGATCCGCGAGTGGGGCATCGCGGGCCTTCCCAACGACTCGTTCTCCATCGACAACGGCATCATGATCGCCAACGCGCGGCGGTGGCCTTTAATGATCGACCCGCAAGGCCAGGCGAACAAGTGGGTGAAGAACATGGAGAAGGCGTCGAATCTGCAGGTGATCAAGCTGACGGATGGCGATTACCTGCGCACGCTCGAGAACGCCATCCAGTTCGGCCTCCCCGTGTTACTCGAGAACGTGGGCGAGGAGCTCGACCCGTCGTTGGAGCCTCTGCTGTTAAAGCAGCTGTTCAAGAGCGGCGGCGTGATGTGCATCAAGCTCGGTGACAACATCATCGAGTTCTCGGATCAGTTCCGGTTCTACATCACGACGTCGCTGCGCAACCCGCACTACCTTCCCGAAACCGCGGTGAAGGTGACGCTGCTCAACTTCATGATCACGCCGGACGGTTTGTCCGACCAGCTTCTCGGGGTGGTGGTCGCGGAGGAAAGGCCCGACCTCGAGTCGCAGCGGCAGGAGCTCGTCGTGACCTCCGCGGACAACAAGAAACGCCTGAAGGAGATCGAGGACCGCATCCTGCACACCATGTCCTCCTCCGAGGGGAACATCCTGGACGACGCGAACGCCATCGAGGTGCTTTCCGAGGCGAAGATTGTCTCCGACGAGATCTCCGAGAAGCAGAAAGTCGCGGACGAGACGCAGGTGGAGATTGACGAGGCGCGGGAGGGGTACAAACCCTGCGGCGCGTACAACGCCGTTCTGTTCTTCACCATCCGCGACCTCGCCAACATCGACCCCATGTACCAGTACTCGCTGAGCTGGTTCATCGGTTTGTTCGTGCGGTCCATCCACGGCTCGGAGAAGCAAACGGAGGACCTCGCGTCGCGGCTGGACGTCATCAACGACCACTTCACGTACTCGCTGTACCAGAACGTGTGCCGCTCGCTGTTCGAGAAGGACAAGCTTTTGTTTTCGTTCCTGTTAGATTGCCGCATCATGGGAAGCGAAACTAAACTGCCGCCGGATGAGTTTTCCTTTTTCCTCACCGGCGGCGTCGGCGTCGCCGAAAAAGACGTCGCGCCGCCGCGGAGCGAGGAGTGGATCTCGCAAAAGATGTGGCGCGAGACGTGCCGTTTGGCTTCGACGTGCGACGCGTTTGGGTCTTTACCGGAGGACATGGTCTCTGACATCGCGCCTTGGCGCGCCGTGTACGATTCGTCTCAGCCGCACAGGGAGACGCTCCCCGGGAAGTACGGCGAGGAGGGCTCTTTGAGCGCGTTTCAGGTTTTGCTCCTGATGCGGTGTCTGCGCCCGGACAAGGTGACTCCGGCGGTGAACGACTTCGTGGAGCGCACGATGGGCCGCCGGTTCGTGGAGCCGCCTCCGTTCGACCTGCCCGGCTCGTTCGCCGAGTCGAGCTGCGCGACGCCGCTTCTGTTCGTGCTCTCCCCCGGCTCGGACCCCACCTCCGCGCTGCTCAAGTTCGCGGAGGACATGGAGAAGGCGGACGCCATCTCCGTCATCTCCATGGGCCAGGGCCAGGGCCCGAAGGCGGCGGCGCTCATCGCGGAAGCCACGGATGCGGGCAAGTGGGTGCTCCTGCAGAACTGCCACCTCGCGCCCAGCTGGATGCCCAGTCTGGAGAAGATCTGCGAGGGCATCACGGAGGACTCCGCGGACGAGAACTTCCGCCTGTGGCTCACCTCCATGCCCTCGCCCGCGTTCCCGGTGACCATCCTGCAGAACGGCATCAAGATGACCAACGAACCGCCGCGCGGGTTGCGCGCCAACATGCGCCGCTCGTTTCAGCTGGAGCCCATCGCCAACCCCGACTTTTTCGAGAGCTGCGACAAACCGAACGCGTTCAAGAAGCTGTGCTTCGGCTTGGCGTACGTGCACGGCTTCGTGCAGGAGCGCCGATCGTTCGGACCGATCGGCTGGAACATCCCGTACGGCTTTGACGACGGCGACTTGCGCATCTCGGTTCGGCAGTTACACATGTACGTCAACGACAACAAAAAGACCCCGTTCGCGGCGCTTAAATACGCCACCGGCGAGTGTAACTACGGCGGTCGCGTGACGGACGACAAAGACCGAAGGTTGTTGAACACTCTGCTTCGCAAAGTGTACCAGCCAGCGGCTCTGCAGGATGGGTTTTCGTTATCGGACTCTGGAATCTACGCCGTTCCCCCGGAAGGGCCGCACGAGAGCTACCTGGAGGTGATCTCCAAGTTCCCCATCCTTCCCGAACCCGAAGCGTTTGGTTTGCACGCCAACGCCGACATCACGAAAGATTTGGGCGCCACGGCGCTTCTCACCGAGACGCTCATCAAAACCGGCGGCGGCGCCGCCGCGGGGGGCGGCGGAAAAGAGGCGCTCGTGGCGAAGATCACCTCGGATGTCTTACAACGCCTTCCCGCGAATTTCGACATCGAAGCGGTGCAGAGAAAGTTCCCGGTGCTCTACGAGCAGAGCATGAACACCGTCTTGGCGCAGGAGATGCTTCGGTACAACCGGCTGTTGTCCATCATCCGCGCGTCGCTGCAGTCGCTCGAGAAAGCCATCGCCGGTTTATCCGTGATGTCCGCTGACTTAGAAAAGGTGTTCGACGCGTTCGCTATCGGCCAAGTGCCTGACCTGTGGATGTCCAAGTCGTTCCCGTCCCTGAAACCCCTAGCGTCGTACGTCGAGGACTTGCTCGCGCGGTTACGGCTGTTCAGCGACTGGTACGAAAACGGCCAACCCAGCGCGTTTTGGATCTCCGGGTTCTTCTTCACGCCGTCGTTCACGACGGCGGCGCTGCAGAACTTCGCGCGCGCCAACACGTTCGCCATCGACACGGTCGATTTCGAGATGGAGATGCTTGAGATGGACGAGAAACAGTACACGACCCCGCCGGACGTCGGCATCTACGTGTACGGGATGTACCTGGAGGGATGCGCGTGGGACAAAAAGGAAAAGATCCTGTGCGAGTCCCGGCCCAAGGTTTTGTTCGAGCCCGCGCCGTGCATATGGCTCAAGCCCACGCTCGCCAAGGACATCGTGCCCGGGCAGACGTACTCGTGCCCGGTGTACCGCACGGCGGCCAGGAAGGGCGTGCTCGCCACCACGGGGCACTCCACCAACTTCCTCATGATGATGCGCATGCCCACCACGCGGGACGAGGACCACTGGACCTTGCGCGGCGTGTGCTTGCTCTGCTCGCTCTCCGACTAAAAACACGAAACGCGCGTCTTTTTCGCGACAAACAGACGTTTCATTTCACGGTAGCCAAGACGTTTCGTTTCGGGACTCGCGAGACGAAAGCGAGTCCGTGTAGATTATTTAATTTTGAACTACAGTATCTATTCCGCCTCCGGTAGCGCTACCGTACCTACCTACCGTACGCTGTCCGCCTTTTCTTCGCCGTCGCGGGGTTGGGCGATGACATCGCTTTCGTTCGGCGCGTTTTTTTTTCGCGCCCCGAACACGTCCACCCCCTTGCACACTTTGGAGAGCTTCGCCGGGTCGACCCAGAACGCGACGCGTTTCGGGTCTCTGCGCAAAACGTTTTCGCAGTACTTCCGCACCGCGCGCTTGCCGCGGTTGAAGTCCCTACTTCCCACCCCCGCGAACCCGTCCAGCGCCGTGCCCGCGTCCACGAACATGTCCTTGGAGGTGATTTTGTCCGCACGCATCAGCTCCGTGATCATGGTCTTAGACGCGTGCCCCGCGGAGAAAACGAACAGCACCGGTTCCGGTCGATCGCCGCTTTCGCCGTTGCCGAATTCGTCCGCGTTCCTCACGGAGATGGCCTCGATTTGTTTCATCGCCGCGTCCATGCGCGTTGCGTGGTCCGAAACCCCCGCCGCGTCGACGAAGCGCGCGCGTTTCGTCGCCGCGTCCTCGATGCCCCACCCGCGCGCGGTGAGCCACGGTATGCCCGCGAGGTTCCTGGGGCCCACGAGCGCGATGGTCACGTTCGCGTCCAGCGCCGCGCGCGCCCATCCCTCGATCCCCTTCTCCGCCCACATCTCGAGGTCGTCGTCGTCGGGCGCGCCCATCGGGAGATAAAAACACCCGGCGTGAAACGTGAAATCGCGAAGCGCGGCGATCGCCTCGACGCTGTTCTTCCAGATTTCCCGGTACTTGCCGTTGCACAGCCACCACTCGCCGACGCTCACCACGAGGTTCGGCAACGTCGGCCACGCCTCCATCGCGCGCGTCATGCGCTTCGTGTTCGCGAGCTGGTTCATGTCGCCGTCGGCGAACCGCAGCCACCCGAACGGCTCGCGGTCGCGCACGCGCCGCATCGCGTCGCGGAGCGTCGCCTCGTTACGCACCGACCACAGCGTGTTCGTGTTCGACACGCACCGAACGTCTTCCATCTCGGAGCCTCTATGTGCGTCTAAACGCAGCGACTCGGAAAGACTCGCGGAAGGAGGGTCCTCCGAACGCCAATCGCGAAACGGAAACGGAGGCGTTCGCGTCGAGGTCTCGTCGACGACGCTGTCGGAGAGAGAAAACGCCGTTTCGCGTTTCAGCGCCGGGTTCGCGCCGGTTTCCCACGCGTGATCGCGACGAAGCTTGTCGTCGACGCCCCCGCGATGAGCACCCGGCACGTGCGTCCGGCCCATTTCACGGGACATGAAACGCCCCGAGCCCCGATGATGGCTCGAGTGGACGGGAACGCCGTCCGGCCCGCGGTGGGCGCCGCGAAGAGCCGGCCGTGCCGCGTCCGCGTCCCCGAGGCCGTGACCGAATCTTGTTCGTTCGCTGCCACCTCCGCGGAAGGCACCCGAGCGCACGAACAACCACGCGACCGCGGTCACCAGCAGGAGACGCGCGAGCAAGATCCTGACCCGGCGTTTCGACTTGCGCGCGCGGACCATGCGAGCCGGCATGTTCCCGCTCCGCGAACTCGCCGGCGAGAGGGGCTGGCTAGGGCATCCGCGCGCGCGACGCGCCCTCACATGTGCGACAAGTGCTCTTCGCTGACCACGCTGACAGATTTCGACTTTTCGTCGTTGCCGCGCAAAAGGGCTCTTCTCGCGTCGTTTCACGATCCGATCGCTCGCGGCGAGCAGTTCGCGATGCGCGTTCCGGGATCGGGGGCGGCGGCGACCTCGACGCGGCGCTCGCCGCCGGTTGCGCGCGCGCGTCCGCGGGTGGACGCGCGCGCCGCGGTCGGCGCGGGCGTCCATCCAGGGACGCGCGGGTGCGTCGGTGGCGCTCGGAAAAACCCTCGTGTCGTTCGGTGGGCACCGATCGTTCGCCCCAACGACACGCTCGTCCGCCGAGCCGAGGACCTCGGCCGCGGCCGCTTGTCCCGCGTCGCGGCGCGCGCCGGCGAGACGGACGCGCGTTCGAGCCCGGATGACCCGAGCGACGACCGTTTCCCGGACGCGAGGAGCGAGGGCGCCGGTCAGACGCGCTCGACCGATCGCGAGGATGCGATCGGCACGCTGGGCACCGACCCGATGTACGCGGACGAGTGGACCGCCGGCGGCTACTCGTCGGACACGAAAGATGTCGTGGACGCGCGTCGACGACGCGACCGAGACCGCATGCTGTACATGTCCCCCATCCGCGCGAAGATGACCCCCGCCGTGATGGACGACGACGACGCGGACGTTTCCGACGGCGAATCGAACGCGACGAACGACGCGAAACGTTCGGCTTCGCTCGAAAAAAAGAACAGCGAC
>ENA-OUOG01000480-OUOG01000480.1-marine-metagenome-genome-assembly--contig:-NODE-480-length-53025-cov-4.732190_pt1 | contig 53025 bp, 42 predicted proteins | sample MGYA00248635_ERZ508505 | MGnify/ENA primary metagenome ERZ508505 (study PRJEB26176, sample SAMN06267871) | marine metagenome | isolation source: Saanich Inlet, British Columbia, Canada | place: Pacific...
CATCGCAATCGTAGCCCGTCTCAGCGTAAGTGCATGAACCGTTGTCGTCCGTAGCAGCGCTGTCGTAGTTGCAAGCCATGGAGTCCGTACAACCCGGTACCGCGTATTCACATGAGCCATCGTCGTACTGAGCTGAAGCGTCGTAGTTCGTCGCCGTGTCATCGGTGCAACCGCAAGCGTTGCCACCTCCCGTGCTCAAGCCATCCGGTGCATACGTTCCCACACCGTCGAAGGTGTACGTGAACTGAACCTGATTCGCTCCAACACCCTGTGGGAACACCTGAGCGTTCACCACGCCCGAGGGGGCGCTATCCGAAGTCACCTGCATGAACAACGTGCGCATCGTCGTCGCATTTGGCAATCCATTCGGCGTGCCGTTCAGAACATACCAAGCGCCTCCCGTCACGTCGTTGATCAAGATGTCTTGACCCGCAAGCGGTGAAGTCGCGTTGAACGAACCCAACCAAGGTTGTGAACTGCTCTCAACGGAACTGATGGCCGTTTGAGGAGGAACCGGTGAGCCTTCAATGCCAATCGTCACCCAGCTGTCGTATGCCAACGAAGGGAAGAAACCGAAGAAGGCCGGATTCACACCGTCTGCAGTCGAGCCCGAAGCGAAGCCATCGTTGTAGAAACCGTTCGCCGTATTCAAGGCAAACGGAGCTTCGTCGTTGCCGAAGATGGAACTCAAGAAATCCGTTCCGTCCAACATGTCAATGTAGAAGCGGTACGTGGTCGTACCCGGCATGCCGTTCGTGGCATGCTCCTCAACCGTCATCGTGTAAACGGGACCCGTGGGAGTTCCTCCACCTGAACCACCGCATGAGCAGAAGTCGCACGAACCGTCGTCGTCCGTAGCGGCGCTGTCGTAGTTGCAGGCAGCTGCATCCGTGCACCCACCCACTTCGAACGCATCGCAAATGCCATCGCCGTCCGCATCGGCCAAGCACGAGCCGTCGCAGTCATAGCCCGTCTCTGCATACGTGCACGAACCGTCATCATCCGTAGCCGCACTGTCGTAGTTGCAGGCCGTTGAATCCGTGCAACCCCCTGCTTCAAATTGATCGCAAATGCCATCGCCATCGGCATCGTTCAAGCAAACGCCATCGCAATCGTAACCCGCATCTGCAAAGGAGCATGAGCCATCGTCATCCGTTGCATCAGCGTCGTAGTTACAAGCAAAAGAGTCGGTGCAACCACCGACTTCAAATTCATCGCACACCCCATCGCCGTCCGCATCGTTCATGCAGTTGCCAGAACAATCGTATCCAGCCTCTGCGTAGGCACATGAATCGTCCGCATCCGTGGCCGTGGCATCGTAGTTGCACGCCATGTTGTCGGTGCAACCCGCCACTTCGAACTCGTCGCACACACCGTCCATGTCCGAATCGTTCAAGCAAGTGCCTGCGCAGTCGTAACCGGCATCCGCAAACGCACACGAACCATCGTCAGCCGTTGCGGCTGAATCGAAGTTGCAAGCGGTTTCATCCGTGCAACCTGGAACGTCGGTGCTGCCGCCACCACCGCCTGCGGTGTACGTACCTGGACCGTTGAAGGAGAAGGTGAGTTGGATTTGGTTTGCCCCAACGCCGAGCGGGAACACCTGAGCGTTGATGGTGCCACTCGGTTCGCCAGCACACGTAACCTGCATGAGCAGGGTTCGCATGGTCGTGGGATTGGGCAATCCGTTTGGCGTTCCGTTCAACACATACCAAGCTCCACCCGTAACATCGTTCACAAGGATGTCCTGACCAGCAAGCGGTGAGGTTGCATTGAAACTACCCAGCCAAGGTTGAGCAGAGCTTTCCACCGAACTGATGGCCGTCTGTGGAGGAACGGGGGATCCTGAGATGCCAATGGTGACCCAACTGTCGTACTGAAGGGAGGGGAAGAAACCGAAGAACGCCGGATTCACACCGTCCGCGGTCGAACCCGAAGCGAACCCGTCATTGTAGAAGCCACTGGGCGTGGTCAACTCGAACGGGGCCTCGTCGTTCCCGAAAATTGAACTCAAGAAATCGGTCTCGTCGTTCATATCGATGTACAACCGATACGTCGTTGTCCCAGGAATGCCGTTCGAGGCGTGCGCCTCGACGGTCATGGTATAATCCTGTCCAAGTGAGAAAAGCGCGGTACATAGTCCCGCGAAAAGCAGCAGAAAACGGCTCATGTTGTGCTAATTTATGGCATCGTAAATATAGCCAAAATCCTGTTAAGATTCGACAGCTACACCCTTGAAGCCGACAAATTACCACATTTCGCCCTTAAAACCGAATCCAAACGAGGCAGAAATCACCCCGTTCGGTTCCCCTCCAGATGAATAATCTCCACGCCTTCAAGGCATTCAGCACAACGGAAGCCCTATACGCTCCCACGTAAAAAAAGTTTCGACATTTTTTCGAATGAACCCTTGACGGGCATCATTCGTCGTCCAAATCGCCCAACCAGTCGTTGTACTTGGGGCGATCTTTGCCCTTCAACCGAGGCTGGCGAGGGCCATCGGCCCACATGTCCCGCTCCTTGCGTTTGGCGGTCGTTTTTTTCTTCGCCACAGGTCGCGGAGCGGCGGGGTCCGCAGCCGGTCCCTGCCCCTCTCCGGGACGGCGGCTGAAGTCGCGGCTCGCAGGCGCGGCAGCTCCATCGGGTTTCGGACGGCTGGTTCCTCCCGTTGCTGGGCGCGCACGCTCTTCCGCCTCCTTCACCACCATGGGGAACCTCATGTACTCCTTGCCATTCAATTCCGCCATCGCGGCCTCCGCAGCGGGCTTCTCGCGCATTTGCACGAACCCAAAACACTTCGACTGGCCCGTGTCGCGATCTGTTACTACCCGGGCATACGCCACTTCACCGAACTGAGAAAACAACTCCACCAAGTGCTCATCTTGCACATCGCGGTTGAGTTTAGCAACGAATAGCTTCATACGGGGTCAGCGGCTGAGGTCAATGGGCTTCACAACAATGCGAAACCAAGAGTTTGAGTTTGAATGGTTTGACCAAATGGCCAATTGAAGACGAAGGTACATCATGCCCTACAACTTCCACCACACCAAGTGAAAATTCTCTGCGGCTCACCAATTGTCTCCATCCACCAGCCGCCCGAGCCCTCCCAATACGGACCCCTCCCCCTTCGAAGCCCCTCCCGCTTTCGGAGCATGCGCTAAGATGCGATCCGCCAATCGAGAGAACGGCAAGGACTGCAGCCAAACCGTTCCCGTACCCCGCAACGTTGCAAGGAACAAGCCTTCACCACCGAACAACATGGATTTCAAGCCCCCCGCTCGTTCGATGGAGTAGTCGATGTTGCCGGAAAACGCCACGATGCACCCGGTATCGATGCGCAGGGAATCGTTCACGAGTTCTTTTTGGACCACGGTTCCTCCAGCGTGCAGGAAGGCCAACCCATCGCCTCGCAGTTTCTGAAGAATGAAGCCCTCGCCGCCGAAGAACCCCGCACCGATGCGCTTGTTGAACGTCACGGTCACTTCGGTGCCGCGCGCCGCGCACAGGAAGGCGTCCTTTTGGCAGGTGATGCTGCCGCCGATGGCTGCCAAATCGACCGGCATAATCTTCCCGGGATAGGGCGCTGCAAAGGCCACCTTTCGACGCGAAGTGCCCTGGTTCGTGAAGTGCGTCATGAACAACGATTCCCCTGTGAGCAGGCGTTTGCCCACCCCCAGCAGTCCATTGAAAAACCCGCCCGATGGTTTCGAACCGTCGCCCATCCGCGCTTCGAATTGGATGCCGTCTTCCATCCAGTTCATGGCACCCGCTTCCGCAATGACGGTTTCTTGAGGATCCAGAATGACCTCCACCGCTTGGAGGTCGTCGCCGTAAAGCGTGTATTCGATTTCGTGGCTTTGCATGGCTCGAAAATAGGCCAAATCGCATCCAATTCATCACCCACCGCTCCTCGATGGTGTAATTTGGCGCCCATAAAAATGCATCCATTCTTGGGCACGGTTCTGCTTGCAGCATGCGCCCAACCGCCCCAAGAATCCTCTGAAAACCCCATGCGATTGACCTATCCCCCCGCTCCCACTTCCGCCACCGTGGATACCCTTTGGAACACCCCGATTGCCGATCCGTACCGCCCACTCGAAGACGACCGATCGGAAAGCACGGCAGCATGGGTGACCGCCGAAAACGACGTCACATTCAGCCACCTCCGCAGCATCCCTGCCCGAGCGGAACTCCTGGAACGGTTCGGCCAACTGTACAACTACGAAAAGGTGGGCATTCCGCGACGAATCGGCGACGCCTATTACATCGCGCGGAACAGCGGCCTCCAAAACCAAGCCGTGACCTACCGCCGCGAAGGACTCAACGGCCCCGAATCCATGTTCCTCGATCCCAACGCGCTCAGCGAGGCCGGCACCGTTTCCGCTGCGCTCGGCGCCGCTTCTCCCGATGATCGGTACGTCACCGAAATTCGGAACGAGGCCGGGAGCGATTGGCAAATCATCCACGTCTTGGATGCGCAAACGGGAGCTCAATTGGAGGACCGACTGGAATGGGTCAAGTTCTCCGGCACCAACTGGGATGCCGAAAGTACCGGTTTCTATTATAGCCGCTATCCCGAACCGGATGGCAGTGCGCTGTCCCAAGCGAACGGGTTCCACAGCGTGTACTTCCACCGAATCGGCACGCCGCAGTCAGAGGACCGGCTCATTTTCCGCGACGAGGAGCATCCGAATCGCTACCATTTCACGAGCATCACCGAGGACCGGAAGTACTTGATTTTGAACACCTCCACGGGCACTGACGGCAACAGCTTGCACACCCTCGACTTGACCGATCCCGCAGGCGAGTGGAAGCCGATTGTGGAGGGCTTCGATTCACATTGTTCCATCGTCGATCACGTGGATGGCCGGCTCTTGATGCTGTCGGACATCGGGGCTCCGCGGTATCAGTTGGTTTCCGTGGATGCCACAGCGCCTTCGGACCCAACCTTGTGGAACGTCGTCATTCCGCAGCGCACCGACTTGTTGGAAAGCGTGAATTCCGCTGCGGGATCGCTGTTCGCGATTTGGCTGCACAACGCGTGCCACCGCGTGGACCAATACGCCCTCGACGGCACGCTCGTGCGCACCATCGATTTGCCCGAATCAACGGGAAGCGTGGGCGGATTCCGAGCCCGCAAAGACGCGGACGAGGTGTTCTACGCCTTCACCTCCTTCACCCGTCCCACCGAAATCCATCGCCTCAACCCGGCGGATGGCACCTCCACCTTGTTCGCTCGACCCGAGGTGGACTTCAACCCGGATGATTACATCACGGAACAGGTTTGGTACCCCTCCAAAGATGGCACCTCCATTCCCATGTTCCTCGTCCACCGCAAAGACGTCGTGCCCACCGGCGACGTTCCAACCTACCTCTACGCATACGGCGGGTTCAACGTGAACCTCACCCCCGGCTTCAACCCCTCCAACCTCCTCCTTTGGGAGCGCGGCGGGCTTTACGCCATGCCCAACCTGCGCGGCGGGGGAGAATTCGGCGAAGAGTGGCACCAAGCGGGCATGCTCGCCAACAAGCAAAACGTATTCGACGACTTCATCGCCGCGGCGGAGCACCTCCAAGCGTCGGGCTGGACCCGGCAAAGCCGATTGGCCATCGCCGGGGGCTCGAATGGCGGCTTGCTCGTCGGCGCGGTCATGACCCAACGGCCCGAACTTGCGGAAGTGGCCTTTCCCGCAGTGGGCGTCATGGACATGTTGCGGTACCACAAATTCACCATCGGTTGGGGATGGACCCCCGAATACGGCAGCGCGGACAACAGCGAGGAAGAATTCCGAAACCTGTTGGCCTACAGCCCATTGCACAACCTGAAAGACGGTGTTCGCTACCCGTCCACCTTGGTCACGACCGCGGATCACGACGACCGCGTGGTGCCTGCCCATTCGTTCAAATTCGCCGCGCGCCTTCAAGCCGTGCATGCGGGGGACAACCCGGTTTTGATCCGAATCGAACAAGATGCGGGCCACGGCGCAGGCAAACCGACCTCGAAAATCTTGGAAGAACAGGCGGACAAGTGGGCGTTCATGTTCGATGCCATGGGGCTTGGCGGAAGGTGAATCCGAGCGTCGTCAGCGTGCCCGATGAGCGGGCGGGATCGCGGATTCAGGAAGGACTCGTGGGCCTGTTCCCGGAGGAATTGCCGTCGCGCAAGTCGTGCAAGAAGGCCTTGGCTGCGCAGCGTGTGGAAGTGATTCGTTCAGGCCAAACCGCTTTCGCCACCACCGCTACGCGCCTCCAACGGGGAGACCGCCTCCGGCTCCTCCCCGCGTCCCCTCCTCCCAGCCGCAGCGCTGGGCCGACCGTGGTCGTCGGTTACGAAGCCGATGACCACGCCGTGGTTTGGAAGCCAGCGGGTTGGGTGACTTCCGGACCGCGGCGCCCCTCTTTTCGCGACGGGTTGACCGGCGCGTTGATGCCGACTTCAAGTGCGGGCGGTTTGAGGCAGCCTGAGCCGGTTCATCGATTGGATCGCGCGACCGCCGGATGGGTCTTGATTGCGAAAACGGCTCAGGCTGCCGCCCACCTGTCCCAGCAAGTTCAGCCGGAGGGCGCTTGTTGGAAAACGTACTTCGCCGTTTGTCAAGGCGCACCGCCGAATCGCGCCCAAATCCAGGTCCCGCTCGATGGCAAACCGGCCAGCACAGGACTGACTCGCGTGGCGCAGGGCCGGCTTGGAGGCCACTCCGCCAGCGCGGTCCGGCTGAACCTCCACACCGGGCGAACGCACCAAATTCGCCGCCACCTCGCGGGAATCGGACACCCCATCGTCGGCGACGCGGCGTATGGAGGAGGGGCGGGGTCGCTGCTCCTCGTCTGCACGGATTTGTCCTACCTCGACCCCACCACCGGGGAACGCCGAACGGTGAGCGCCCCGCTGCCCAAGCGGTTTCGTCGCATTCCGTGGATCCGCGGCTGAGGGCTATCTTGTCCCCTCAATCACGTCCCATGGTCCTCGACCGATTCGTCCGTTCCTGCTACCGCATTCCCGGCTTTCTGATCTACAGTTTGTACCACAGCATGCGCTTGGCGCGCATCGTCAAGCGGTACCCCGATGATCCCAAGCTGGTCCATGCGCACCTGCTGCGCTTCATCGAGGGCGTCCACAAGTTGATGGGCATCCACGTGACGGTCCAAGGCGAGCTTCCATCGGAGCCGTCGGTCTTCATGGGCAATCACCGCAGCTACGTGGACGCGGTGCTCATCCCGTCCACGTTTCCAGTGACGTTCGTCGCGCGAAGCGAGTCGGAACATTGGCCCATCATCGGCTGGGGAGCCACGCTGCTGGGAACAATTTGGGTGAACCGAAAGGATCCGGACAGCCGGCGCAGCACCCGCGATCGGGTGCGAGAACGCCTGGAAGACGGACGCAGCATCATCATCTTTCCGGAAGGCACGACGCACAAAGGACCGGGGCTGTTGGAATACCGCCCGTCCATGTTCTACATCTGCGCCGAAGGGGGGTTCCCCATCACCCCGGTGGCCATCGAGTACAAGGACCCGGACATTGCCTGGGTGGGCAACGATTGGTTCATTCCCCATGCGTGGAAGCACTTCGGGAAAAAGCGAATTGAGGTTTCGGTGACGTTCGGGGAGACTCAGCGGTTTGAGGACGGCGGAGTGGCCCAAACCGCCATCCACTCCTGGACAGAAAAAACGGTCGCAAGCCTCCGCGAGGCCTACGACCGTTCATGATTTCGCCTCTTTAAATCAGCGCGTCAACACCCAATTGCGGGCAGCGCGCCCTTCCTCACCGTTCACTTCGATGGAGTACACGCCCGGTCCCCATTCGCTCGCGTCGATCCACGTGCGAGTGGCCGTCAGCGGCGTTTGAAGGAGGATGCGACCGGTGACGTCAGTGCAAGTGATTTGGCCTGCTTCCCCTTCGAACCAAAACCCGTTCACCCCGGGATTCGGATACAGCGACCACGCGAGCCGATCCCATTCCTCCACGGAATTCGGCAACAGCGTGTACTGCGCGCTCACCTCCCCTGAGCAATCGCCCAAGGTCTCCACCACGAACACCGATCCATTCAGCGTCGTCGCATCCCACAACACCGTCACCGTCGCGACATCCACCCCGGCACTCGCCCCCACAAAGGTTCCGCCGATCACGCTCCAAGCCAACTCGTTGCCGGAGCCGCCCCCGGTGTAAGTAAACGTCGTTTCCGAGCCCGCCATCGGGCTCACATCGAACGCAATGGTGCCTTGTGCCACGTAAGTGCACCCCTCGTTCACGTTCGCCGCGGGATCATAATTGCATGCCGAATCGTCCGTGCAACCGAGCACCGCAGGCACGCCGGCACAATTGCAGGCTTCCGAAATAACATCCAACACGGTCTCCGCATCGCCATCGTCGCACGCCTCGCCCACCACCAGGCACGTTCCGTCGTCAGCCGTGGCCAACGCATCGTAATTGCACGCGCCTTCGTTCGTGCAACCGGGCACGGGTGGCAAGCACACTTCATGCGCTGCGGAGGAACCAAAATTCGCTTCATCCATGCTCGCCAGCACGAGTCCATCGGTGGTCGTCAAGACGTAACTCCCGTCCACGCTGCAACCGAACCACACCGAACCGCCCAACCCGTCGCCGTAGGCGTCGGTGACGGTCAACGTCAAGCACTCGTTGGTCAAGCAACCCGTCCAAACGTACTCCGTCGCGTCATCGGCATACGCGCCTTCCTCCACGGAAGCCAACACGTCGCCCCCGCCATCCACGATGCTCCATCCCGTCTCATCGGGGTAGCAGTCCGTCGTCACCGTCATCACCACGTCGGTGCACGGCAGTTCACAAGACCCGTCGTCGATGGTCGCCGAGGCGTCGAAATTGAATGCGTCCGGGTTGGTGCAGCCTGGAACCAATGCGGAGCAGTCAGGCAACTCCACCACCAGCGTATCCGAGTGCAAGCTGTCGGTTGCAAAGTAGACTTCGAACGCAGCGGGACCGGACCAATGCTCCACTTCCAATGGCACCCCGTCGGCCATGACCCAGCCCGAATCGGCAAGGGCAAAGCACGTGAAATCGTCCGTTCCCCAGCACAGGCTGTCAACGGAACACAGGAAACTGCTGAATTCCGCAGTGAACGTCACCGAAGTCGCCACCTCCATCGCGTCTTCGTCGTACCAGCACATGCTTTCCACCCCAAACCCTTCGATGTCGCAAACCACCGGACCGCAATTGCCCAATGCCAGGTTGATTGAATTCGCCACGTTCAGCCGACCTCCAGTCACCGTCTCGCCGACGAGGTTCGGAACCACATCCACCCCATCGAACACGTAGCCGCGCACCAAATCCGCTGCCGCCCCCGGGTTGGTCATCGCCAATCCCGCCAAATCAGCACACGGCGCACTGTAAATCAAGGCAATCGCTCCCGCCACACATGGGCTTGCGAACGACGTGCCCGAAGTGGATCCGTACCCGCTCGATCCCGAAGGAAGGTACACGTTGTCCCCAGGAGCTCCTAGATCGATGGTCGTCGCACCGTAGCCCGAGAACGTGCGCACGTCGTTGTTGTTCGTAGCGGTGACCGAAATCATGTAGTCGCTGTCGCACGCCGTCGGCATGTCCCCCACGGCATCCACGTTGAAATTCGAATTCGTGGTCGCCCCGCAATTCAAGATGCCCGAGGCGCCGAGGTCGTCGTAGAAGGCGCACCAAATCGGGTAATTCGAAGGGTCGGCGCCGTCGATGCCCCAGCTTGCGTTCGTGGCCACCACAAACGCCCCTTGCGCTCCGCCGGTAGCGGTGTACAGTTCGCGCATCACCTTCGGGTACTCGTAGGCGGCGATGACTCCGGATTCGCTGATGCCGCCCATGTCCACCTGCATGATGTCGACGTCCCAGTTGACGCCGACTCCGCCCGTGCCGTTGTTGCCCTTCGCCCCAATCATGCCGCTGACGGAAGTGCCGTGCCCGCCCGCAGCGACGTTGTCGTTGTTGCTCGTGGTGTTCCAACCATCGACGTCGTCCACGTAGCCGTTGTTGTCGTCGTCGATGCCGTTGCCTGGAATTTCGTGGGGATTCGTCCAGTGGTTGTCAATGAGATCGACGTGGTTGTAATTGCTGCCGCCGCCCTCGATGACGCAAACGACGATGCGGTCGCCGTTCGCCGTGAAGCCGCCCGTGGTGATGTCCCATGCGGCGTCGGAGTCGATGTCGTGGTCGCCGGATTGGACGTGGTGCCATTGCTGGCCAAAATTGGGATCGTTGGGCACCAATCGCTCCTCCACATAGTGATTGAACTGCGCGGCTTCGACGTCCGGATGACGGCTCAAATCGCGGAGCACCGCATCGAGCGACGCGTCGGGTGCTGCCATCAAATGGATGTTCGAACTGCGGGATGGCGTTGAAATCCAAGACACGTCCCAGCCTTGAGAGCGGACGGAAGCCGCCCATTCATCTACCGCAACATCGGGACTGAGTTTCACAAGGAGCTGGCCTGGGGCGTGATCGCCTGGGGTTTGGGCCCACAAGGAGCCGAAAGCATAAAGGCTCAGGACCAAAGAGGCCAATCGGTTCAGTTTCATCGGTACAGGTTTGCTCCGAAAATACAACACGGAACGCAATCGCAACCTCTCCCCCGTTCTTTCCGTACACCCTGAAAATTCAACGCTCCATGTGCTCCATTACCGCACTCCTCCAAACGCAAGGCACCACGGATGCAGAACGTGCGCTCGCGCTTGACGTTTCGAAATTGCAACGGCACCGCGGACCGGATTGGTCCGGGGTTTTCCAATGCGAATTTGGCATCTTGAGTCACGAACGCTTGGCTATTGTGGACGTCAGCAGCGGGGCCCAGCCGCTCATCGACCCCGAAACGGGCGTGGCGCTGGCCGTGAATGGAGAGATTTACAACCACCGTTCCCTCCGGAAGGAATTGACCTATCCGTTCCAAACGGGATCCGACTGTGAAGTCATTTTGGCGTTGCATCGCTTGGGCGATCGAGCCATTTGGAACCGCTTGCATGGCATGTTTGGGTTCGTCCTGTTGGACCCGCGCGATGGCAGCTGGGTCATCGGGCGCGATCCCATCGGCATCATTCCGCTGTACTTCGGCCACGATGCCGAGGGACGGCTGTTGGTGGCCTCGGAGGTGAAAGGGTTGGCGGATCACTGCGACGACGTGCAGGAGTTTCCCCCGGGTCATGTTTGGTACAGCACAGATGAAGCGCCCACGCGCTACTTCGAACGCGACTGGATGCAATGGGACACGCATCCAAAACAGGCCTACAAGCCAGAAGAACTCAACGCTGCTTTGAAGTCAGCTGTGAAGAGCCACCTCATGGGCGACGTGCCTTACGGCCTGCTCATTTCAGGCGGATTGGACTCGAGTGTCATCGCCGCCTTGGCGCAGCAGTTTGCGCGGCAACGGGTGGACGAGGATGAGGCGAGCGAGGCGTGGTGGCCGCGGATTCACAGCTTCAGCATCGGGTTGGAAGGCAGCCCGGATTTGGCCGCAGCCGCACAAGTGGCCGAGCACATCGGAACGGTGCACCACCCGCTGACCTTCACGATCCAAGAAGGCCTCGACGCGCTCGAAGACGTCATCCGCCACGTCGAAACGTACGATGTGACCACCATCCGCGCTTCTACGCCAATGTACCTGATGGCGCGCCAAATCAAAGCCATGGGCATCAAAATGGTGCTCAGCGGCGAAGGCGCCGACGAGCTCTTCGGCGGCTACCTCTACTTCCACATGGCTCCGAACGCGCGCGAATTCCACGAAGAAAGCGTACGCAAGGTCCTGGGACTGAACAAATACGATTGCGCGCGCGCGAACAAAAGCATGATGGCCTGGGGCATTGAGGCGCGGGTCCCCTTCCTCGACACGCCGTTCGTGGATTACGCGATGCGCCTCGATCCCGAAGCGAAAATGGGCGGAAAGGGCCGGATGGAAAAGGAGGCCATTCGGAAGGCGTTTCCGAACCTTTTGCCCGATGAAATCCTGTGGCGCCAAAAGGAGCAATTCTCCGATGGCGTGGGCTACGGTTGGATCGACGGCTTGCGCGATCACGCGGAACAGCGGGTCTCCGATGAAGCATTCAGCCGCGCCGCTACCCGATTCCCCATCAACCCTCCCGCGACGAAAGAAGCGTACTTCTACCGCACGATCTACGAGCGGTTGTTCCCTTCAGCGGCTTGCGCTGCATTGGTTCCTGGCGGAAAGTCCGTGGCGTGCAGTACGGAAAAGGCCCTCGAATGGAGCGAAAGCTTGCGCAACGTGGTCGACCCATCAGGACGCGCCGTACAAGGAGTGCACAAGGACGGCTACCGCTCTTGACGTAACTTCGAGCGCATGAACGTGCGCGCCCTTTTCTTGATCGGTTGCGGGGCGGCATGCGCCGCACCATCCGCTGCCCAAACCTACCGGATACAACCCGGCGAATGGAGCGCTTTGGGCACTCCGCACCCGGTGTTGCGATTCCTGGAGGCTTCGGACGATTTCGGCAGCAACGCCATCGTCGACCTGGAAGTCGGTGAACCGGCGGCGGCGGAGGTCGTGAATTTGGACTCCGTGGATCACGTGCTCGTCATTGACGACGTGGCGTGGACCGGGGTGGAAATTCCCGCGGGAGATACCGTGGCGTTTGAGTGGCCGGCGCTGCCCCTGGGCTCCTACCGATACCATTTGGATGGCGAGCGGGGCAACTACCTTCAGGCGAGCGGGGTTTTGCGCGCGGGCATCGATGCGGACCATGAATTTGTTTGGCACGTGGCCGATTTGGAGGCGGCTCTGCTGGACACGGTCGCGGCGGGGGGCACGTGGAATGCCGCGACGTACACGCCGGATTTTTTCACCATCAACGAAGCCCATTATCCGCACACGCTCGACGACCCGTGGGCCTTGGTGAGCGTGCAATTGGGCGATTCGGCCATCATTTCCGTGGCGAATGCAGGCCAAATGGACCACGTCTTCCACTTCCACGGTTTCCACGTCGAAATCCTGCAATCCACCCGCTCCCCAGAACGAGTGGGCTGGCTCAAAGACTCCGTTCCCGTGCGCCGCGGCGAAGGACTCACCCTGCTCCTCGTACCGGACCAAACAGGCACCTACCCCGTCCACGACCACAACTTGATCGCCGTAACGAACGCGGGATTCTACCCCGGGGGCATGCTGACCCAAATCATCGTCGCACCATGATCCCATTCGCTCGAATCGCCGCCCTCGCGTCCGCCTTGTTGCCCCTCATGGCATCGGCCCAGTTCTCGCCACCTCCGTTGCTGTTTTCGGGCATGGACGGCGAACACCTGCTGGATGATGGCACGCTGTTGCCGTTCTGGGGATACGGGTATGTGGCGGATGGGTTCATGACGCTGCCGGGGCCTTTTTTGGCCTATGAAGCCGGTGGGAATTATCTGCTTTCCTTCGTCAACGACAGCCCGGAAGGCCACACCATTCACCTGCACGGACTGGATGTGAACCAAAGCAACGACGGCGTGCCGAGCACTTCCTTCACGGTGATGCCGAATGCAGAAGCGAGCTACGCCTTCGCCGCGAACCATCCGGGAACGTATTTATATCACTGCCACGTGACGACGACGCTGCACCTGACGATGGGCATGTACGGGATGTTGCTCGTGACGCGTTCCGACGGGACGTTGTGGGAAGGGGGGCCTGCGTACGATCGGGATGTGCCGTTGCTGTTCAGTGATTTGGACCGTTCCGTGAACGAAGCGCCCACGGCGGCTTATCCGTTTCACACCATTCGCCCCGACTATTTTATGGTGAACGGGCTGAGCGGAGCCTCCTTGTCCGGTTCCGAGAGCGTGGCGGCAGCCGTGGCGGGAGAGCGGGTCGCCCTGCGGCTTGGTTCCATGGCTTACGCGCAGGTGACGTGTCACTTTCCGAGCGAATGGCACGCCGAAGTGGTGATGAGCGATGGGCGGCCGCTGCCGGTCGCGTTGTCTGTGGAGGATCTCGTGCTCTATCCCGGGGAGCGCTATTCGGTGCTGATTGATGCCCCGGAGGAGACGGGGACCACGATGGAAGTGGACTACATCAGCATGGTCTCGGGCGCGTTGGAATCAACCCAAAACGTGGCCCTGAACACCACGTTGACCTCGGTGAACGCCCCCCTGGCCCGGCCTCAACTGATGGCCTTCCCGAACCCCGCTACCGAGCGGGTTCACGCGGCCTTGCCTGCTGGAAGGTGGTCGGTCTTCAACGCGCTTGGAGCGGTGCAAGCGTCCGGGTTCGCGGTGGAAGGACCGTGGAACATCCCCGTGAACGATTGGCCCGCGGGCCTCTATACGCTTCGGCACCAATCGGGCGCCACCGCTCGGTTCGTCGTTCAGTGACTCAGCGAACGAGCAGCACGTGCCCCGCGTGCTGGGTCGCTCGGGCATCGCCCCGTTGGAAGTAATTCAATTCCAACTGCCACTGGTACAAACCGTCCCCTCCAAAGTAGGGGTCGAGGTCGGTGGGCAGGGCGGTGATTTGGCCCCACCAATGCGCTTCGGGATCCGACGTGGCGAACACCACTTCCCCCCAGCGGTTCATTACCACGAGCTCATACTTCGTCACCGGGCAATTGAATTCCGGCCGCCACGCATCGTTCACCCCATCGTTGTCGGGCGTAAACGCCGTGGGAACGAACAGCTCGCAAGCGCACGACTGCAACTCGATGAAAAAGGCCGTTTCCAAGGTCTGGCAAGCGTTGCTCACTGACACGCTGTAGTCCCCATGGGCAGCGAAGGACTCCATCGGCTGGGCGCTGCCGGTGCTCCACGAATAGGTGACGGGAAACAGGTTAGGCGGCAAGGCCACGCTCAGGTACACCGTGTCTTCCGGGCATTTCAGGTAGCTGTAGGCCAAATCCAATTCCAACGCCTCCGCAAACGCCACCTGCACCGCATCGTAATGAAAACAGCCGTTCCATTCCGCGAACGCCGTGTACACCCCGCTTTCGGACACGATCACTTCCGGCGACGTCGGCCCGTGTCCCCAATTCAACGTGGCTTGACTCGGCAACCCTTCGGCCACGAGCACCTCTTGCGTGCCCGGGCAAGCGAGGACGTCATCGCCCAAATCGAATGCAGGGAGCGGCTGAATGGTGACGGAAACCTCGTCGAACGCCTCGCAATCGCCCTCCACCACCGTCACGCTGTAATCCCCAGAAACCGGGGCCTCAAATTGCGGACCATTGCCCGTACCCATCGGTCCCGACCACAAGAACGCGTCCGCCAAAAACACCCCGCAATCCAAGGTTACCGGCGTGCCTTCACAGACGAAGACATCGGGACCGCAGTTCACCGGCGGGACCGGGTCTTCAATGACTTCGACGCTTTCGCTCACTTGACAGCCCAACACCGTCGCCGTCAAGGTGGCCGTCATCGGGTCGTCGACCGTCCACGAAGCCGTCGCAGGACCACCCGCCCACACGTACCCGTCGGCTCCTGGCGCGGCTTCCAACGTCACGGAACTTCCTGCGCAAAAGTGCACGGACGCCGGCAAGTCCGGAACAAATTCGGCCACCGTTGCGATGCCCACCGTGTCCGTCTCCACGCATGTCCCCACGGTCACAGTCGCCGCCAATGCCTCCCAACCCGCCGCCGACGCCCCATCCCACGACCACTCCGCACCCGTCCCCAAATCCGACCACCCCCCTGCCTGCAACCCGCTCCAACTCGTTTCCGACGCCGCATACCCCGGCGACCACACCGCGGATTCGTACCAGCACAGCTCCACGTCCTGACCCAAATCCAGCCCCGTGTTCGGCGAAGGTTCCAGCGAAATGGCATCGGTATAGGTGCATCCCGCAGCCACGACTTCCACCGCGTAATCCCCCGGACCGAGGTCGAACCGCACCCCTTCTTCGGTTCCATCGGACCAAAGCACGACGGGCTCCATTCCTGTCCATTGCGGGTCCGTGGCATCAAGCGTTGCGGTTTGGCCCAAACACAACACCGCATCCTCGCCCAAGTCCAATCCATACGCCGGAAGTTCCGAAACCACCGCGGTCCACGTAAACGCGCATCCCTCCAAATCCACCTCCGCCACATACGTTCCCGCCGCGTTCACCGACAGCGGGACATCCGAGGAACCATCCGACCACGTCACGCTGGCCCCCGGGCCTGCTGGACTCAGCTCCAAGGATGCTTCTGGGCACAGGTCGTACGCCACCTCCTCATCCTCCGTCAACACGAGGCTCACCGCGACTTCATCCTCGTGCTCCGCGCCGCACGCATCCACCCATGCAACCGAATACACGGCCTCCACCTCAGCCGTGAGCGTGACTTCGTTGGCATCTGTGGAACTGAGGCCATCCGCAGGCGACCACACCGCATCGGTGGCCCCCGATGGCAGCGTCCACGTGACGTCCGCACCCGGACACAAAGCGATTTCATCCGGCAACACATCCGGAGAAAACGGATTCCACTGCACGTCGCACACGCGGTGAGCATTGCTCAACCCCCCGGTGCTCGCCGTGAAGCCGTAAATCCCTGAATCCCCGCCGATGACGGCAGGAACGTCGATGATCGCCTCAAGCCGCAACAAACAATCGAAGTGCACTTGCAACAGCTGCGTCTCCGCGTCCCACGTCACCCGCAACTCATGGTACTGCCCATCCTCGATGTTCGCATTGGGTGGAATCGCTGCAATGGGGCCGGCGAACGCGCTCGCTGCTTGGTGGCTGGGCGAGCCTGCGGACAAGATGGCCAAATGATCTGCCGGCGAACCCACCGGGTCCCACGCCGGATTGAGTGAATTCGTGTACGTGTCCATCTCCACAATGATCGACGGCGAAATGCCCCCGAATCCTTGGTTCGCACCACCCGGCGTGGTGCCGATGGACAAGGCATTGGGATTTCGGAGAATGAACGCCATGCCGTCGGCTCCTCCGTCATTGGCACCGAGGAACACATCGGCCCGCATTTCGAACGAGGTGGAAGCATCCACGGGCCCGGGGAACCACACGGCACCGCTGACGCTGTTTTGGTTCGGGGTGACTTGATAGCATCCTGGTGACAGCACGGATGCTGACCCGACGAGGGTTTGGCCCACCGCGGAGCCCATGAAGACGAGGCCCAAAATCAGGCCGAGGGCCCGCTTAGACATGCTCCTTCACAAAGGTGTCAAGGTCAAATCGGAACCGCGGTCCGTACACTCCTCCTTCCGCACGACGCCCGGCAGAAATGACCATGGTGACCTTCGCTCCGCGCGGCAAACCCAACAACCGCCGCACCCGCCAAGCGTCGAACCCTTCCATCGGGCACGAATCGAATCCTTCTGCGCGCAGGGCCAGCATGTAATGAGCGCACGCCAGCGCAGTGCTCTTGTGCGCCCACGTGGCCAACTGGGCCAAACTCAGCGGCTCCCTGGGCGTGGGCGTGCTCCACCCGCGGACCGTAAACCACACCCACTTGAACGGACGGAACACCCCCCAAGGTCCCAAGGTGTACACGAGCTTCGTGATTTTCTCGAAGTACTGCAAGCCCTTTGCGGGGGTTTTGGGGTCCGATTTCAACCGGCGGATCATCCATTCATTGTGTTCGCGCCACCGATCGGGGCGCGCCACGAAGACGACCAATTCGGGCGCCGTAACTGCCGCCGGTTGGCCCATGCAGATGCGGGCAAGTTCCCGACGCTGGTCCGGATTGCGCACCCAATGAGCTTCCCAGACTTGCAAGTTGGACGAATTGGGCGCGATTTGCGCAGAAGCCAAACACCGGCGCATCACGTCCTCCGGCACCTCCTCATCTGCATAAATCCGGACGCTTCTACGGGCTTCGACCACGGCGTGGAAACTGGCAGCGTCGTGCTGTGGCGCTTCTGCTGCAACGCGCTTCCTCGACGTCGCCTCCTTCGAATCAAATACCTTTACCTTAACCATGTTCCTTGCTGATGACGCGTTCAATGATGGCATCGGTTGCACGGGGGGCCTCCATTCCGAACGTGTAGGCCTGCTGAACCGAACGGATGGCGGCCTCGGCTGCCGCCTCGGTGCGGGCGTGCACCACGCCGAGGTGGTGCCCCGGAGATTCGCCGGTGAAGGCGAGTTCCGTGAGTCCCACGGAGGCATCAATGGGCGCACCCGGACGGGTGCGTCCACCGCCCAAGGCCACGACCGCCAACCCGATGGCCCGGGAATCAATCTCTGTGACCACGCCTTGCTGCACGATCGGAATGGGCTTTCGAACAGGAGCCGAAGGCAACGCGGAGCTCAGGTCGCCGCCCATGGCCGCGACCGACCGCTCGAATCGCTCGTAGGCCGCCCCCGATTTCCAAGCCCGATCGAGTTGGGCAAGCGCATCGGTTGGCCCCGTTGCCAATCCCGAATTGACCAACAATTCGGCCGCGAGTGCCCACGTCACCCGACGGAGGGGCTCCGAACGCACTTCTCCGCGCAGCAGAGCCATGGCCTCCTCGATCTCGACGGCATTGCCGGCCGACCGGGCGAGCGGATCTTCCATTCGGGTGAGCAAGGCCGCAGTGGGCATGCCGCTTCCCGTCCCCACATCGCAAATGGCCTGGGCCAGCTCGCGCCCCTGCTCGATGGTCTGCATGAAGGCCCCTTTGCCCACTTTGATGTCCATGACGAGGTGCTCCAAGCCGGCGGCCAACTTTTTCGAGAGGATGCTTGCGGTGATCAGGCCGACTTGCTCCACCGTGGCCGTTACGTCGCGGAGGGAATAGAGGCGGCGATCGGCTGGGGCGAGGGCGGCGGTTTGGCCTGCGATGGCAACGCCCACGTGCTGGACAATGCGTTGGAAATCGGTGGGATCGGGATGGGGATTGTAGCCGGGGATGGATTCCAATTTGTCCACGGTTCCTCCCGTGTGTGCCAACCCCCGGCCTGCGATCATCGGCACGTATCCGCCGCAAGCCGCGAGCAAGGGTCCCAACGCAATGGAGACCAAATCCCCGATTCCACCGGTGGAATGCTTGTCGAAAATGGGGCCGTTGCACGGCACTTCCGACCAATCGAGGACTTGTCCGGAATCGCGCATGGCCAGGGTCACAGCGATGCGTTCCTCGGCATTCAGGTCCTGGTAATAGCACGCCATGGCCATCGCCGCCACCTGCGCATCGGAAGCGTCGCCTGTCGTGATGCCCTGGACGAAGTTCCGCCACACGGTCGGGCTCAATGCAAGTCCGTCGCGCTTCGCGCGGATCATCTCAGGGTAGGTCATCGGATCAGCAAGTTGGAGGTGCCAAGTCGGCACGTTCGGGGTGCGATGAAGTCGGCGCCCAGTGCGCGCTCCACCTGATCAAGGTAGGCATGAGCGGCATCGAAGGTGCGGATGCCTCCCGAGATCTTGATGCCCTTGCCGGAGCCGCGAAGGACCTCGAGCAACGCCTCCACCGCTTCCGGCGTGGCGCCAACGGCGACTTTACCCGTCGACGTTTTGAGGAAATCCGCCCCGGCTTCCAAACACCGCTCTGCCGCCCGCTGCAATTGCCGGGGTTCCCAGGGAACGCCGGTCTCGAGGATGACCTTCACCGCCCGCGAACCGGCCCATTCGCGGATCAAGGGCATGAGTTCCCTTGCAGGTCCCTCGTCACCCGACCGGAACGCTTCGTGCGGGAACACCACGTCCCACTCCTCCGCACCACCGGCACGTTGCGCTTCCTCGGCAATCGCTTCGATGGAATGATTTCCCGCGGGAAAGTTCAACACCGTCGCCAACGCAACGTCTTTGCGAACGCGGCGTTCAGCCCACCAATCCACCCATTTTAAGGGAATGCAACAGGCCGCAGGTCCACCTTCCATGGCCTCTACCCGGTCCAGCATGCGCTCCAAATCCGACTCCTCTTCCTCGAACGTCAGGGTCGTCCAATCGGTGCACGCCAGCACTTGAGCATCCCGCAATGCGCTCATGTCAACGACAAGAACAACCCCGCAATGGTCGCGGACATCAGGTTCGACAAGGTGGCTGCAAACACCGCCTTCAAGCCAAATCGCGCAATGTCCGGACGACGCGAGGGCGCGATGCTCCCCAAGCCGCCGAGCAAGATGGCGATGCTCGACAAGTTGGCAAATCCACACAAGGCAAAGCTCACAATGGCCTTCGTCTTTTCGGACAGCACCAAAGCCGGGGCATCGCCGAGGTAGGGGGCGAAGTTGAGGTAGGCTACGAATTCGTTGACGATCAGTTTTTGTCCGATGAAGGAACCTGCCGTCACCGCTTCGGACCACGGCACCCCGATGAGGAATGCCACCGGCGCAAACACGTAACCGAGGATCCATTCCATGGTCAATTCGGGGAAACCAAACCAGCCACCGATGCCACCGAACAAGCCGTTGAGGAGGGCGATGAGCGCCACAAAGGCCAAGAGCATGGCGCCCACGTTCAATGCCAATTTCAAGCCCGAGGCCGCCCCCCCTGCCGCAGCATCGATGACGTTCACTGGCGAATCGTCGCCTTCTGCATCGGCCGCCGCGTCGACCAAGGCCTCGGCGGGCGTTTCGGTTTCCGGCTTGATGAGTTTCGCGAAGAGGAGGCCACCGGGAGCCGCCATGAACGACGCCGCAATGAGGTATTCGAGGGGAACGCCCATCGAGGCATAGCCGGCGAGCACGGATCCCGCAACGGAAGCGAGGCCGCCGACCATCACGGCAAAGAGTTCTGAGGCGGTCATGCGCGCGATGAAAGGCCGGACGACGAGGGGGGCTTCGGTTTGGCCAACAAAAATGTTCGCCGTAGCCGACAGCGACTCGGTCCGCGAAGTGCCCAGCAACTTGCGCAACCCGCCGCCCAGTAAATTGATGACCCACTGCATGACCCCGATGTAGTACAAAACGGAAATCAGCGAGGAGAAGAAAATGATGACGGGCAACACGCGGAATGCGAAAATGAACCCCAAACTGCCGTCATCAGCCACCAATCCGCCAAACATGAACCCGATCCCGTCGTTTCCGTAATCGATGACGCGAGAAACCCCGTTGGCCGTGGCGAGCAAGGCCTGCTTTCCCCAGGGAACGTAGAGCACGAAAGCTCCGAAAAACAGCTGAACGGCGAAGGCGCCGAGGACCGTGCGCAACCGAATGGCCCGCCGGTTGTCCGAGAGCAGCAAGGCCATCCCGATGAGGAAAGCCATGCCGATCAAGCTCATGATGATGCTCATGCCCGCGAAGCTAAGGCAAAGGCCGGCAATTCTGCCCGCCGTCAGCTCCCTTGCTTCCCCAGCCCCTTCGCCCGAAAACTGAATGGCAGGTACTGGGCAATGCCTGCCGCCACGGCGACCTCGTCATCTCGGGATTGCAAAATCAGCCGGATGGGTGCTGGTTGGCGCAACTCGCATTCTTGGATGACTTGGCGACACCCCCCACAGGGCGAAAACGCCCCCCACTCCGCCTCCCCGTCCGAAGCCACCGCGAGGGCCGTTACGGCCACCCCGGGAAACTGGCTCAAGGCATGGAACAACGCCACACGCTCCGCGCACATCCCGCTGGGATAGGCCGCGTTCTCTTGGTTGTTCCCGGTGATGACCGCTCCGTTCTCCAACAGCGCTGCGGCTCCCACCCGGAACCCCGAATACGGCGCATAGGCCCGCTTCACGGCTTCATGCGCAGCACGCAAGAGCGCCTGATCTGCGGCGGGCAGCTCCTCATAAGCCCACGCTTCGAGGGTGCAGGTGACGTTGATTTCCTTCGGCATTCATTCGGGGATTGAAAGCGGAAAGTACGAATGTGCCGGGATCAACGCCCCATCGACGGACCTGATTCGAACCCAATAGACACCCGATGGCGCCATTTCAGGGAATGCCAAATCAACTTCCGACAAGGGGCAGAGCAGTCCGCCCGGTGTGGGCCACGTCCAGGTTTGCAGGACCTCCCCATCAGGGCCTTCCAGCTCCACCCGAACGGAATTCAAGCCCTCTGCATCGAACACATCGCCGACCAGGCCGATTGAAGTGCCGGGAGCGGCGGTCGGCAAGGGCGATAAGTCGGCAAACGGCACGCCGTTCAGGGAATCGAGGGTGACCACGGACGTCGTGGGATTGGAGACCTCGAAGCGGAAGGTGACCGGATCGGTTGTTTGGCCTACCGCATCGACCAATTGCGCCCTCAACTGCAGGGTTCCCACGACCGAATCGGGCACCACCCAATGGCGACCGACCAGCGCGTTCGTGCCCGAGAGCTCCTGCTCATCGACCAGCGGCCACGACCCCGTTCGCACTTCAAACGCCTCCTCCAAAGGGACCACCTCCATCGTGGCCATCGCCAACTCCACATCGTCCACGGCATCCGCTGTGAACGTCACCACATCCCCGGCCTCCAGTACCAAGGTTCCGCCGTTCGAACCCCCATTCACCACCACTTCCCAATCCGGCGGCAAGACATCTTCCCGGGAGCAGCCTGCCAATGCGACCACCGCCGCGCACACCATCGCACCATGTTTCATGCCGCAAAGTTCGAATAAAGCACCGAATCAGCCGCATTGGTGGCCGGTCGATTACATTTACCCCATGGACAATAAACAAGCGATCGTGAGCAATTGGCTGCCCCGCTACACGGGGGTCGCCTTGGAAGATTTCGGGGAGTACATCTTGTTGACCAATTTCAATTCGTACGTGGAGTTCTTTGCAAAGGAACATGGCGTTCAGGTGGTCGGCCAGGACAAATCCATGCCCTCCGCCACCGCCGGCGAAGTGACCATCATCAACTTCGGCATGGGCAGCGCCAACGCCGCCACCATCATGGACCTGCTCAGCGCCATCTCGCCCAAAGCCGTCCTGTTCTTGGGAAAATGCGGCGCTTTGAAGTCGAAGAACAAAGTCGGTGACCTCATTTTGCCCTTGGCGGGCATTCGCGGGGAAGGAACGTCGAACGATTACTTCCCGCCGGAAGTGCCCGCCATGCCGAGCTTCGCCCTGCAACGGGCGGTTTCCTCGACCATTCGCGACTACAACTGCGACTACTACACGGGGTCGGTGTACACCACCAACCGTCGGGTGTGGGAACACGACGAGGAATTCAAGTCCTACCTCCGACGAACCCGAGCCCAAGCCATCGACATGGAAACGGCCACCCTGTTTTCCGTGGGTTTCGCGAACCGATTGCAAGTGGGCGCGTTGCTTTTGGTCAGCGATGAGCCCATGACCCCGTCGGGCGTGAAAACCGAAGCGAGCGACCGGCACGTCACCCAGAACTTCGTCGAAACGCACGTGCGCATCGGCATGGACTCCATCAAGGAAATTCAATCCGAAGGCCGTTCCATCAAGCACCTGAAGTGGAAGTGAGCCCCGACGCGGTCCTCATCCGAAAGGCCGACGGGGAAAACGTACCGTTTGATGAATCGAAATTGCGGGCCTCCCTCGAGCGCAGCGACGCCACGCCACAAGTCGTCGATGGCATCGTGCGCGAGGTGAGGCAGCTGCTGGTCGATGGCATGTCCACCCGCACGATTTACCGGGAGGCCTTCAAGCGCCTGCGCTCGCATTCGCGGCATTCCGCGGGTCGGTACCGCCTGAAGCGCGCATTGTTCGAGCTGGGGCCGTCGGGGTATCCGTTCGAGCATTTCGTGGGCAAATTGATGGAGCATCAGGGCTTTCGCGCCGAAGTGGGCGTGGTGAAACCCGGGCGCTGTGTATCGCACGAAATGGATGTTTGGGCAAGCGATGGCCAAACCTTGCGCATCGTGGAATGCAAATTTCACAGCGATGCGAAACGCAAGTCCTCCATCCAAACCGCCCTTTACGTCCAAGCCCGATTCCAGGACCTGATGAGCAACTTGTCCGGGCCGGAAGCGGAACTCAACGCTGTGAGCTACGTGGTGACCAACACGCGATTCACGTCCGAGGCAGCCGCCTACGGGCGGTGCGTGGGCATGCAACTCGTGGGGTGGGATGCGCCGCGAACCGGGTGCTTGAAGCAGTGGATCGACGAGAGCGGCTTCCATCCCTTGACCTGCCTCAGTGGGTTGAACCGGGCCGAAAAACACAGCTTGCTCGATCGGGGCATCGTGTTGTGCAGCGAACTGGACGTCGCGCAGCTGAAAGAAGCGGGGGTCCCAGAAAAAAAGCACCAAAAGGTGCTTTCAGAATGCGCCTCCATCGTGGAGTCCCGCTGATTTAGAAGTCAGAATCGGTCACCTCGATGGTGTATTCATGGCGCCATTGCGAAGGAATTTTCCGGTCTTCAAACGACTCGATTTCCCAGGTTTCCATGAGCGTCCAATCTCGGTCTGTCAACGCACCACCCTCATTGTAAATCAACAAGGTATCAATGAAAGCTGTCGGCAAATCCGGATCGATGCGCCCTCCCAACCAGTCCTCCATTCCAAGCTCCTGGCGTTCCCCAGCGGGCACGGTCACCGTGTCGAGAGCCATTCCCTGGATGTAGGATGAATGGGCGTGGAGGACGGTCACGGGACCGCTCGTTTCGTTGGCGATGAAGTAGATCTGTCGGGTGTTGCCTTCACAGCCCATCAGGGCGACGGATGCGGCAAAGAGAGGAAGCACGAAGCGATTCATGGGGTGATTTTGCATACTAAACTAACGCTCGCCGCTTTGGTTGCTTCAAGGAGCGAGGGCAAACGTTTTTTCACCAGTAGGGATCGTGGGGATCGACCTCATCGCCATCGGCCGAGTGCGCCAAATCCGAATCGGACAAATCCTCCCCGAGCCATTCCTGCGATTCGGCATACCGCCCCAACTCGCTCCAACCACAAGCCGTCAATCCCGCCGCCCAGACGCAAGAAGAAGCGACTTCGGGACCGACCTGCAGTCCCACGAGCTCCTCGTCGAGCAGGCGCTGCCACGCTGCGCGCACCGATTGAACTTGGGCCGGCGCCCACGAACGCATGACGCTCAATGTGGCGAGTACGTGGTCGACGGAGTTGAAAGGCATTTGGCCCAAAACAGCCGAAATGCCGCCCTCCGCGCGGTAAAAAATGCCGCGGTGCGCATGCCGCACAACCCACGACTTGTCTAAAAATTCAGCGTTAACGCCCGGGTGCCAATTGTAAACCATGCCCCGTATACGGGACACATCCCCAGGGGGTTGCGCTCAGAGGTCGTCGCCTTCCGTGATTTGCTGCTCGATCATGTCCGCTGCGATGGCCGCGAGTCCGATCAAGCTCCGCAACTCATCCGCTCCGATGTCCGCTGACGGCTTCACCACGTACTGAATGACGATGCCACCATCGGGGCGTTCGACCACTTCCCACGCGCCCATTTTGTTTTCGAAGTTGTCCACCAGGAGCAGTCGCATGGTCTCGGCGGTCAGGGCTTCGTCGGTGTCTGCTACCAGCGCCGGAGACATGATGGTGCGAACCTCCACCTCATCGTACGTGAGGGTGTTCGAGTACACGTAAACGAGCTGCGTGCGGTTGTCGGGCACCTTCACGACCAACTTGAAGTCGCCGTCGGAATCGATTTCGTAAACGAGGTCTGCTTTGTCGAGGGCCTTTTGGCATTTGCGGTCCACTTGCGGGGTGACCTGGGCGCTTCCATAGGTGGCCAAGCCGAGAAACAGGCCTGCGATTGCAGCCCGGGTGAGGTTTCGTTTGTTCATGGCCGCAAGAAAGGAAAAAATGCGCAACCTCAGCCGTTTCATCGCAACTTAGCGGACATGAAGTTGCACGCCTTCTCCGCGGCCCTGCTGCTGACCGGATCGGTTTCAGGCCAAATGACCCACCTCGCGTTCGAGGTCGACACCTGCTTTTACGCAAACCTCGACCCCACCGGGACGTTCGATCCCGAGGGCAACTTGCCCGGCAACACGACCTACCGCCTTTTTGCCCACTTCACTCACCCGGGCGACCAGTTGCAGGCCGTGTACGCCTTGGGCTTGGGCAGCACGCTCACGAGCCCGTGGATGCTGGATGCGCCGTGCGGTTGCTTCGAGCACCCCTTCGGCTCGTCCATCGGTACGGGGAGCAACGCGGTGTTGTTGGATGCGTTTCCGGATTTGGCCTACGACAGCTACTTCACGATGGACGCCAACCCGGGAACGACCATCGCGGGCGGCATTCCGGTGCTCGGCGGCGCGCCCGACCTCCCCGCGGTCTGCAACACCGTGCTCGAAGACGCGGCGATGTACGTCCTCGGCGGCGTCTTCGCTGGCAGCGACCTCCGGGTCCTCGTCGGCCAAATCACCACCTGCGGTCCCCTCGAATTCTCCGCCTGTTTTCAAGTCCAACAAATCAACGGTACGCTGCAAAACTGGTGCGCCTCGGAATTCCCCGACGGTCCGCTCGCCCTGGAACCGCCCTGCGCGCCGTGGGCCCTGTTCGACACGGAGCCCGCAGTTGCTTCGGAATCCAATCCCGTTGAGGTGTTCATTCCGTGGGCTTCGGCTTGGCCTGTAGAAGTTGAGTTGTTCGATGCCCTGACCGGGGAGGCCGTGGATACGCTCAGCGCAGATTCGGCGTTCTATCCGGCTCCGGGCAGCTATTTCGCCGCCCTCAAGGATGCGAATACCTGCCGCGACACCACGCCGGTCTTTTGCGTGCCCGAACCGTTTTTCACCTGCGAAGGGGTGTGCATCAACGATGCGGATGGCGACGGCGTATGCGACCAACTCGAAGTCCCTGGCTGCTTCAATCCCGACGCGTGCAATTTCGAACCGGAAGCCACTGACCTCGTTCCGTGCGTGTTTCCAGAACCCGGATACGACTGCAACGGAGAGTGCCTGGCCGATGGCGACGGGGATGGCATCTGCGACCCGTTCGAAATTCCGGGCTGCATGGGGGGCTATGCGTGCAATTTCAATCCCGCGGCCACGGACGACGACGGCTCCTGCACCTACCTTCCGACCTTTTCCATTGAAGGCCCCAACACAACGGTGGACAACTTCGCTACCGCCTATTCTTATCCCGGCGACCCGGCGAGCAACTGCTTTTGGAACGTGGAAGGCGGCGGGCTGCTCAGCGGCCAAGGCAACACCAACGTTGAAGTGACCTGGCCAGCGTCGGGCGTTTACCAAATCGTGGTCCAAGAATACGCGGACACGTGCACTTCAGCCCCGGTTTCATTGAGCGTTGAAGTCGGCGTCAACCACATCGCGCAACACGCCCCGATGGACTTGACCATGGCCAACGGCTGGCTTCAGTCGGGCTCACAGGGCATCCTATCCCTGTGGGACCTCCAAGGCCGGCTGCTTTTCCAAGGCCAAATGCTACCAGGCGGCACCTTGAGTTTGCCCCATTCCCAACTCGGAATTGCGGTGTTCGAAAAGTCCAACGGAGACATCGAACAACTTCACTGGACAACCCGTTGAAAGCCAACTTTCCACCAATAATGTTTTCTCAATAAAATCAATTTCTGTTTCATTTGAAACCAATGTGTTTTCTGGAGCGAACCTTTTTTATCTTTTTGTTGATTCAAATCAGGTGAGTATGAAGCCTCGGGCGTATTTTTGCCGAACCAGTTTCACTTGTGCGCAGATTTCTACTCATTTTAGCAGCCTGCTTGTTGTTCATGGCAGCGAGCGTAGCCCAAGCCCCCTTGCTTTGACGTCACGTTGACGGCGTCACATGGGCGTTTCGGGTGTAACTTCCCCGTTCATGGAGCGAGAACCCGACGCATTGATCATCGAAGGAGGTAGCCTGAGGAGTTCCTTCAGTGCAGGCATTCTCGACGTCTTCATGGCGTTTGACTACCGGCCATTCCAACGGATCATTGCTGTCTCAAGTGGGGCGATGGCCTTGTCGTTTTATGCCTCAAATCAACCACGCGCTTTCGTTTCCATCGCCCGCAACCTGGTGGAAGACCCGGGATTCATCGATTTCAAATCCGCCTTTTCAGCGCAAGGCATCATGAACTTGGAGTACTTGCAGAAGTACGCGAATCGCCACTTCCCACTGGACGAACCGGAGGCGGAGCGGCGCTTTTCCGAAGTTGACCTGCGCGTGGTGGCGACCCATTTTGAGCACGGCACGCCGATTTATTTGCGACCTCGGCCGGGAACGTGGCAGCGGTATTTGTTGGCTTCGGCCACCTTGCCGTTCGTCACCCGCGGCAAGGTCCAAGTGGAGGGCACGTGGATGTTCGACGGCGGCTACGCCGACCCTGTGCCGGTCCGCGAAGCCGTTCGGCGCGGCAGCCAGTTCCCGCTCATCATTCGCACCCGGCCGGCTGCTGCACGGGTCGACCAATCGTACCTCGACTGGTTCGGCGTTTACTGGCACCGCGACCAGCGCGCCCTGGCCCGCTTGTTCGCCGAATGGCACGGCGCGTACAATGACTTGGCCGAAGAGATTGAAACCCGAGTCGCGGACGGCGAGTGGACGCAATTGGCTCCACCGGAACGCTTGTCGTCCGACGGGTTCTCGGTTGCTCGCGCGAACGTGGACGCGGATTATCGGTTGGGCTTGGAGACGGGGCTGGATTACTTGCGGAGCCGCGGCTTCATCCATTGAGGACTACTTTTGGCCACATGAACTGGCTTGCCATCTTCGGATTGAGCGCGATTGCCTGCATGGCGAGTTGCGCGAACAACGCGGAGGCTCCGGCTTTGGGAGACCAAATCCACCGCCTCGCCCACCGCACGCGACTTGCCTTCAACCCTTCCGATCCGGCCTTAACTGAAGGGGACTGGCTTCGGTTCGATGCCGGCAGGGTGCTCGTTCGGCCCCTGGTCGTGTCGGACCGCGTCCGCCGTTGCGACATCACGCTCGCAATGACCTTGCGAAGCGCCGGAGACCCCTGGGATAAGAGCGGTTCCGTCTTCGCCCTCGCCGATGGCGCCGGACGCCGCTTCATGGAGCGCCTCGCCGACGGGCTTCAGGCGGACACCACGACCTTCGCGGGCGTGATGGCCGATGCGTCGGGCACGCCCCCGTTGGAGCTGCTTCGGTTCATCACGCCGTTTGGGGCGGGGCACTTCAGCGATCATCCGAAGGCAGAATCGTGGCGCCCTGTTTCCGTGGACGAGTGGGCGGATTCGGTGCATTGGCATCGGGACGTGAGTGCGTTCCAACCGTGGTTCCAAGCGGCGGATACGGTGTGGATCGGGTTGTACGTGGACACGTGGACGTCGGAAGGGTATGAGGTGGATCTGGAATTGCGGTTTGAGGAGTCGGATTTGGCTTGCGATCTGGCGCCGACTCACCAAATCCTGCCCCTGTGGAACACCACGCGACTCGCCCACGATCAGCGCGACTACACCGGCTTTCCCCACGGCCCGCTGCGCACGGTCGTCTCCGAGATTGCTGGCCAAATCACGTGCCACATCATCACAACCGGCCACGGCGGCCACGAAGGCGGTGACGAATTCACCCCCCAGCGGCATCGGTTGCTCGTCGATGGGGAGCTCGTGAACGCGTGGACGCCGTGGCGCACGGATTGCGGATCGTTTCGCCGATTCAACCCGTCGAGCGGGGTTTGGGAAGTGGAGCACGCGGGCCGAACGGAACGGCTGGCGTCTTCGGATTTGAGCCGGTCGAATTGGTGTCCTGGAAGCGACGTGCCTCCGAAGGCATTCGATTTGGGCCGATGGAACGGCGCCCCTCGGGAAGTGGCGATCGACATTCCCGAAGCCCAGGAGCATGGCGCTGATGCGTTCAATTTTTGGAACGTTTCGGCCTACCTTCAAGTGAATCCGTGACCGCAGTCACGCCCATTCTGAGCACCACGCGGCAACGCGTTCGATTCTGAGGAAGTCGGCTATCTTGCGCAAATCAACGGTTGCACCTCATGAGCAAGAAGCGCAAAATCGGCATCCACGCCCTGTACGCCCAAGACCCCATCGAAGCCGATCGGCAGTTGTGGGGACGTGAATCGGATCCGCAATCGCGACGTGGTTTTTTGAAACAAGCCGGATTGGCGGCAATGGGCATGGCCGTTGGAGGCCCGATCGTCTTCGCAAAGCACATGCCCGCAGGATTGATTCCTGCCGTGTTGGCCGATCCCGCGGCGACTCCGTTCGCTCTTGAAGGAAAGCATCCCGACTTGGTGGTGTTGAATGACCAACCGTGGAACGTCGAGACGCCCGCGCACTTGCTGGACGACGACTTGACGCCTGCGGACAAGTTCTTCGTGCGGAACAATGGGTTGGTTCCGCCCGAATTCAATGTGGACCAATGGACGTTAACCATTGACGGAGAAGCTGTTCCGAAACCCATCTCCTTCACCCTCAACGAGCTGAAGGAGCGCTTCGATGAGCACACGTATGCCTTGACGCTGGAATGCGGTGGAAACGGACGCGCGGAATTCAATCCCCCGGCAAAGGGAAACCAGTGGTCGACGGGAGCAGTTGGGTGTGCCGAGTGGACGGGGGTTCGCCTGCGGGATGTGCTGGAAGCCGCAGGGGTGACTTCGGCGGCTGTTTACGTGGGCTATTATGGGAAGGATTTGCACTTGACGAAAAACCCCGATAAGGTGGTCATCTCACGTGGCATTCCGATGGCCAAAGCCATGGAGGACGAGACGCTCATTGCTTGGAAAATGAACGGAGAGGACATTCCCGTGCTCAACGGTTACCCGCTTCGGTTGGTGGTGGGCGGCTGGCCGGCCTCCGTCTCCGGAAAGTGGCTGACGCGGTTGAGCGTCCGGGATCGCGTGCACGATGGTCCGAAGATGGAAGCTCCCTCCTACCGCGTGCCGAAGCATCCGGTAGAACCCGGTACCGAAGTCAAGGCGGAAGACATGGAAATCATCGAGAGCATGCCCGTGAAGTCGCTCATTACCTACCCGAAGACGGGAGCGATGATTCCCAAGGGCAAGCGATTGAATTTGCGCGGACACGCCTGGGCCGGTGACCGCTCCGTTCAGCGCATGGAAGTCAGCATTGACTTCGGCTCCACGTGGCAAACCGCTCAACTGAGCGACGCTCCCAACCGGCTGGCCTGGCAACGCTGGACCGCCGAAGTGGGCTTCCCTGAGCCGGGGTACTACGAAGTGTGGGCTCGGGCCACCGATGATGCTGGAGTGGCCCAACCGATGGTGGTTCCTGGATGGAATCCGAAAGGCTACTTGAACAACGCGACGCACCGCATCGCTGTGAAAGTCACCGAATAACGTGCACATGGACCCCAAAAACCGCGAACACCTTGACCAAGCCGTTCGCCACCTCAATCGTTTGGTGGCGGCATCGTTGGTCATCGTAGCGGTGGCGCTGGTGAACATCATGGCACCGGACACCGCAGAAAAATGGTGGGGCCCCGAACTGGAAATGGCCGCACCGATGGCAGAGGCGCCAGAAGTCGTGTCCGACACGCTGATCGTGGACGGCATCCACGTGGCGTCGGGGTTGGTGGTGGACGACGGATTCATTCAAGTGAAGGCCACGTGTTTGGCTTGTCATTCAGCCAAACTTGTAACGCAAAACCGAGCCACGCGCGATGGCTGGAAAAAAATGATTCGCTGGATGCAAGAGACGCAGAACCTGTGGGACCTCGGCACCAATGAAGACCTCATCCTGGATTACTTGGCGAAGCATTACGCACCGGACGAAGCCGGTCGTCGCCCCAACCTCCCCACCCCGACATGGTACGTGCTCGAAGATTGATCGGAACGGCGATTGCCGCGTCGTTGTTGTTAGGATGTTCGGAACTGGCTGAGGAGCGGACGCCCCATTCCGATTCGCTGTGGTCCATCGAGCGCTGGAAAGCCGAAGGGACTGCTGCAGTGCTCATTGACGTGAGCCGGGATGCGGACTATGCGCAAGGCCACCTGCCCGATGCGCATCAGCTGTGGAGAACCGACATTGAGTCCACGGATTATCCTTACGGAGGCATGGCAGCTTCGCGCGAACACCTCCTCGAGTTGATGGATTCCTTGGGGGTCGCTCCCGGGCAGCAAGTCGTTCTATACGATGGAGTGGGCGGTTGCGATGCAGCGCGGCTTTGGTGGCTGTTGAAATTGTTCGGGCACCCCAAGGTGGCCTTGCTCGACGGAGGCGCGCGCGCTTGGACGTTGGGCGGCGATGCGCTCTCGGTGGAAGTTCCTTCACCGGGCCCTTCCTCGGGATTTCAATTCGTGGGCCAACCGGATGCGTCGTTGCTCGCCACCGTGGATGATGTGCAGAAGGCGGCGGGCGAAGGCGCGGTGTTGCTGGACACCCGGACCGAAGATGAACACACCGGGCGGCGCATGAAATCGGGCGCGGTGCGTGCTGGACGCATCCCACAGAGTTTGCATTACAACTGGGGCAACGCCGTGGATTTGACGGGTTCGGGTTGCCTCAAAGCGGTGTCGGATTTGGAATGGGATTTGACCGCTGCGGGGGTCCAATTCGACGCTCCCATCATCACTTACTGCCATACCGGGGTGCGGTCAGCGCACACCACCTTCGTGCTGCGGGAATTGTTGGGATATGACCAGGTGTCAAATTACGACGGCTCTTGGACCGAGTGGAGCCACTTCGAAGAACTGCCCATCGTGGCCGACCAGCCGGTCAATCCCGCGCTTTAGGACACGGATCGCACGCGCACGACGCGCCCGTTGACGCTGACTTCGGTGCCCGGTCGAGCTTGGGCCTGGAGCAACGCTTGGGCGAGAGGTGACGCTGGGGAAATGACCTGAACCCGGCCCCAAGGCAAATCGATGGCCCCCAACGCCGCAGCAATCACCACTTCGCCAGAATCGAGCACGACCCAACTGCCCCACTGAGCAGCAAGGGACTTCGCAGGCAAGGGCCGCATCACGTTTCGCAGCAATTCTTCGGCTTGATTCACATCAGCAGCAGCCCGTTCCATTTCCTGCTGAACCATGGCACGGCCCGTCTCGTGCTTGTCCCCTGCCGTGGATTTGCCTTCCGATTCCAACGATTGCCGCAGGGTTTCGAACCGCTCGCGAGCCGCTTCCAACCGCTCCTGAGCGCCTCGGATGACCGCATTCCACACCCGCTCTTTTCGTTCCAAATCGACCATGTTGCGAACGTACGGAAATTCGCCGCTTTCGGTGGCGATTCGAATGTGATGGCTCATGCTTATTTTGCACCCGACTGATTGCGGTGATGCAACTGAACCTCACCGCGTCGTCCTTTCGCCTTGACTTCCAACCTGAACCGCCATGTCATGATGAACCATCGCATCCTCACGGGTCTCCTTTTGCTGTTCCCCCTAGGGGCTTGGAGCCAAACCGTCACCACGTTCAATTACACCGGTGGTGTGCAAACGTACACCGTCCCCGCGTGTGTGAGCTCATTGGAGGTAACGGCGAAAGGAGGCAAAGGCGGAGGAGCGGGAGGTGCGAACGGTGCGACCGTGACCGCCACCTTGGATGTCGTTCCGGGACAAGTCTTGGAAATCCGGGTTGGCGGCCAAGGCAGTTGCCCGAACGGCGGCTACAACGGGGGCGGCAACGGCAACGCAGCCAACGGCACCGCTGCCGCTTCGTGCGGAGGAGGCGGTGCCACCGACATCCGCGAGGCGCCGTTTAACCTGAACGATCGACTCATCGTGGCATCGGGTGGCGGCGGCATGGGCGGCGGAACTTCCGATGCCGCAGGGGGCATCGGTGGCTGCGCAACCGGAACGGCTGGGACGAGCACGTTCGGCGATGGCGGCGGGGCCGGAACCACGAGTTCGGGGGGCGCTGGAGGCGCTCCGTGGACCCCCAGCGGCAATGCGGGGGCTTCGGGTGCGCTCGGCCTGGGGGGGGCGGGCGGCACGGACCCGTGCTTCAATGCCGCTCCAGGTGCCGGTGGTGGAGGCGGGTACTATGGCGGTGGAGGCGGCGGAAGCGATTGCTTCAATGGAGGCTCCATTGGCGGCGGTGGCGGCGGTGGCGGGTCGAGCTTGACCCCAGCGGGAGGAAGCTGCACCGCCGGGAACTCGACCGGGGCAGGTTCGCTGACCATCACCACCGTGGGAGGCTTGGCGTTGTCAACGAATCCGGGATTCCCCATCCTGTGCGAAGGAGACACGTTGGATTTGGTGGTTTCGGGGGCGGACTCGTACGTTTGGCCTGACGATCCCAGCATCGTGTTTGCAGAGGGACCCAATGCATCGTTGGCGCCAACGGAAACGACCATTTACACGGTTTACGCCAGCTCGCCCGAATGTGCCGATTCCATTGACATCACGGTGAACGTGACGCCATTCCCCAACCTGCAAATCAACCCGCCGGTGGCCGCCGCGTGCGATTTGGAGTCGGTGGTGCTGACGGCGTCGGGTTGCAACTTCTACCAGTGGTCGCCGCCCCAAGGACTGAACAACATCGTGGGGCCTGTGGTCACCGCCAGCCCCAATTCCACGACCACCTACACCGTCACGGGCATCGTCCCGGGCTGCACCGTCACCGAAACCGTCACCGTGGCGTTGGAAGTCTTGACTGAACAAGCGGCGTTTTTCTGTGAAGGCGAGACCTACACCTTGCCCGATGGAGTGGTGACGGACGCGCCCGGTGAATATGAATTCGTGTACACGGCGGCTGCGGGATGCGACAGCATTTTGACGGTCCAACTGCAGGCTACGCCGGACTACGATTTGACCTTCGAGGCGTACGCATGCGGCAACGAGGGCTATGTGCTGCCCGATGGGTCGACCACCTTTACCAGCGGCACCTACACGATGACGGTGCCCACTTCCTTCGCCGGATGCGACAGCACGGTCACCACGGTGTTGGAGGTGATCCCGGCATTGGGTTCATCGCAAGTGTTCGAAGCCTGTGCAGGCGAAAGCATCGTGCTGCCCGACGGTGAAGTGGTGGACCAAACCGGCACGTACACCACGGTGTTGACGTCGTTGGTCAGCGGTTGCGACAGTACGATCACGACGGAAGTGGTCATCAATGAAGCGTACGATTTGGACCTCGACATCAACGCCTGCAACGACAGCCCATACTACTTGCCGGATGGCAGCGTGACGTTGAGTTCGGGCGTGTATGCCTTCGATTTGACCTCATCGGCTGGATGCGACAGTGCGGTGGTCCTCGACATCACCTTTACGCCCGCCTATGACTTGAATTTCTACCCCGAGATTTGCCAAGGCGAAACGTACACCTTGCCCGATGGCGTGGTCGTTACGAACTCCGGACTTTACGTCGATGAATTCACCACCGCAGCAGGCTGCGACAGCACGATCACGACCCAACTCATCGTCCACCCCCTTCCCGCCATCGGACTGGACGTTGCAAGCAGTTACTGCGCATACGATGAAACCGTTCCGTTGACGCCTACGCCCGCAGGGGGATCATTGACCGGCGCCACCGTGAATGGGTTGAACCTGAACCACGTCGGGGTGAACCCTGGAACGTATGAAGTGACGTACGCATTTACGGACGACGACGGGTGCACCGGCACCGCTTCTGCGACCTACGTCTTGGCGGCACCGCTCAATCCGGGGTATGAATGGTCCGTGTTGTGCAACCGACTGGACTTGGTTTCCACGACGCCTGACCCATCGGAATCGCTGACTTACCGGTGGTTTGTGGACGGGATTCAAATCGGAGAACAAACCACCGCCGGCCATTTTTACTCGGCGGGCGGGGACTTTGAAGTGGGGCTGACGCTAACGGACGCTTACGGATGCAGCTATTCGTTGGACCAAATCCTCGATCTCCCCTCAGACTTCGACCTGACGGGCTTCCAAATACCGAACGTCATCACCCCCAACGACGACAGCATGAACGATTACGTTGTGCTCGGTGGCACTTCGGGAAGCTGCCTGAAATACGAACTGGTCATCTTCAATCGGTGGGGCGATCGGGTCTACACCATGAGCCACAACACCGCACCGTTCGCCGGCATGAACGAATCGGGGCAGCCGTTGGGCGATGGCGTTTACTTCTACACGTTCGAAGCGGAGCGTTACCCGTGCGCCGGCACGCCGGAATTGCGGGAGTGGTGCTCAGGAACCATTCAAGTGCTCCGGGACTGATCCTCAGCGCAGCAGCGTGAACGTTCCCTTTACGGTATCCAAGCCGGGGATGGTCAGGATGTAGAAGTAAGTGCCAGCCGCTTGGTCAACGCCTTTCCAGCCGTTGTTGTAATTCGTCGCCCGGTAGACTTCTGCGCCCCAGCGGTCGTAAATGGCCAACTCGTTCCCGGGGAAGCCCTCCAGGTTCGAGAACACCAAGGCGTCGTTCATGCCATCCTCGTTGGGCGTGATGACGTTGAACACCTCAATCGCGCACGGCTCAACCGCCAAGGTCGTGCTCTGTTCGTCGCCGCACAGCCCGGGCAGCGTGTACGTCACGTCCAACAAGCCGAGGCCCGCTTGCTGCAGATCGATCACGCCGTCTTGGTCGATGCAGCCACCGCAAGAGGCGGACCAAATGCCGTTTTGGATGTAGCTGCCGGCCTCGACCGACTCGGCTGCAACGCAGATTTCGTCCGTCAAGATGATGGAGGCGTCGAGTTGCGGCATCACTTCGATGGTGATTTGGTCTGAATCCGTGCAAATGTCATTGATGACGTACGTGACCGTGTACGTTCCCAAGGTGATGTCCAAATCAATCGCCCCCGGATCGAACACATTCCCCGTCAAGCATTCCGAACAGCTCGAGCTCCACGTCCCCCCGCCATCCACGGCCTGAAGCACCACTGGGTCCTCCGATTCGCACAACGTCGGCACCGCCGAAATGGTCGCATTGACGCTTTCACCCACGTTCACAGTTGCCACAATGGGCTCGCTGCAAGCCGCATTGAACGTGTAGACCAAATCAATGACCCCCGGTTCATTCGCCGAGAACACCCCCGAGTTCGCATTGGTGATGCAATCGGGGCAGGCCACCGAACTCCACACCCCCGAAACGCCCGTGGTGTATTCCGCAGGAATGCCTGAATCGAGCAGGAAATCGAAGTTGAACACGCTGCCTTCGCACAAATCGGGAACGGTTTCCACCGTGCCCTCCAGCACCGGCAACACTTCAACCACCCAGTTTGCTGTGTCGGCGCACTGGCCATCGGTGACCGCGTACATGATGGCCACGTCGCCATAGCCCGCCGCGGGCGGCGTGAACAGCCCGGCATCGCTCAAGCATCCCCCGCAATCGGCCGTCCACTCCCCACCCGGAGCGTCGGTGTTGAACTGGAACGATTCCGTTCCGGCGCACAACGACGGCGGCACGTTATCGGCTGAGATGCCGACGCCCGGGATGACGTTGACCTCCACGGTGCTGTCGACGGGACAAAACGACTCCGGGGTAAACGTCACTTCATACGTCCCCGTGGATCCCGCAGTCGGCTCAAACAATCCGCTCGGAGCCATGCAGCCCGCGCAGTTCGCCACGGACCACGTGCCCGGCACGTCAGCGAGCATCTGCACTTCCGCCCCCTCGCACACGGTAAAAGGCCCCGAAACCGTTCCCGAAGTCGGCTCCGAAACGCCGATGACGATGGTCGTGTCACCCGGGCACGCCCCCACCGTCGTGAAGGTCAGGGTGTTTTCACCCAAGGCCGCGTTGTTCGAGTTGAAGTACCCGTTGTTCGCCAAGCAGTTGCCGCAATCGCTGGACCAAATCCCGAACGCGGGCGTCGGGTTGATGTCGAACACATCCCCCACGCACATGCTCAACGGCGGATCGTTCAATTGCGGATGCGGGTTCGCGATGATGGTCAAATTCAGTTGGTCCACGTCCGCGAAGCAGGTGCCATCCAGCGTGTGGGTCACGACCAAGAAGCCCGGACCGGCCACGAGCGGGTCCAGCGTCAACGTCTCGGCATCGAAGCACCCGTCGCAATCGACTTCCCAAGTGCCCGAGCCCTCGAGCGGAGTCAACTGAACCGCACCACCCTCCACGCAAATCGGCGCTGGATACGTGAACGCCGCATCGACGTCACTGACGGCCACGATTTCGATTTCATCGGACGTGATTTGGACGTAATCGCTCTCCGTAGGTTCGGGCCCTGTGTAATCGTCCACGCAGAACGTGACCTCCTCCCCACTGCCAGATTCGAGCGTGAACGGCCCGTACACGTTGCCATTCGACCCCGTGAAGGTCAGCTCCGTCCCCCAACCATCGCCGCCCGAATCCTCCATCATCAAGGTGTAGCACCCGTTTTGCAGGCAGACATCATCGCTGAAGGGCGCGCCTTCTTGGTACAACACCGCACCAGCGTCGCTCATGAGCACCCAGTCGATTTGGTTGTTCTGACTGAACGATCCCGTCGTGGGCAAACTGACCTCAAACTCGGCGCAGAAGGTGCCCACCGGCAATTGGCTGAACCAACCCGTGATCGTAGTGGTTGAAGACGTGCAGAACGGCAAGGTGTCCCCGATGCCCAAGAGTTCATCGGCTTGGTACCAAAGGGTGGTGCCGTCCACCACCTCGCTCGACGAAAAGCGAAACGCCACGTTGCTCGCGTTCCAATTGCCGGTGTTGAACCCCGGCGCGGCAATGCCCACGGTGCCGTCGATGTTTTGGATGCCCATCGTCGCGTTGCCCCAGGTGCACGCCTGGCGGTTTGCGAGGTACACTTCGATGGCGTTGGTTCCCTCGTACAGTACGATTTGGGCAGATACCTGTTGGCTGGTGCAGCTGTATTGGCACACGTTGTTCCAGCTGACGACGAACTGCCGGCACGGCGCGGTGCCGAAGGTGCCGTACCGCACATCGCCACAAACGCTGGGATTCAAATCGCTGTGCACCGCAAGGATGGCGTTCAACGGGGAATTGGCGTTGGGAATGGGCCCGTTGGGATTGAATCCGGCCGCCTCGGTCAAGGTGAAGGAAAACCACCCGTTGCTGCTGATGCGGACTTGGGTGTAGTCGTTCCCGAAGTAGTTGAAATTGAATCCGAGGGGAATGTTCCCGCTGTAAACGTCATCTCCGGTGGCGATGGCGACGTTGCCCGCGTTGTACGCGTAAGGCGGGTCATAGGGAATGGGGTCCACGTCGTATTCCGATCCTCCGCCCGAGGCCACCGAAGCGATGCCGGGGGCAATCAACGTGAGGCAACTGTCTTCGCACGTGACCTCGATGTCGTCGCCCAAATCGAATGAGCCAAAGGTTGCACACTGTCCCCAAGCCTCGGCGGCTCCAAGCACCAGCAGACCAGCGCATGCAGCTTTCGCTGCGAAGTATCGAATTCCCATCGTGTTGTCAAATCGTTTGGTCCAACCCCTCACGCGGGTGGTAAGGTAAGATGAATGCGAGAAACTATACGTTCCCCTGTGCATGACGCCGCTGTTCAAGCGGGCGTTGCATCAGTGCAGGCGGGCGCAACCTTTTCTGAAGTCGCGAGTTACACTAAAATGAATCCATCCAGCAGCCTGCACATCGCCCCTACCTCGCGTCAAGAGGCTTGCCGAGCGGCCTATCTTCGTGGCATGCGCTGCAAGAATGGTTTTCGTGGACTGGCATTGGTGATGAGCCTGTGCTGGGTGTTGGTGGGGTGGAGCCAAACCGATACGGAGTTTTGGTTCGTTGCCCCCGAGGTGTGGGCAGGGCACGGTGACGCCCCCATTGTGCTGCGGTTTGCGACCCTCAATGCGCCCGCGACCATCACGGTGGAGCAACCCGCGAACGCCGCCTTTCCGACCCAAACCCTCAACGTGGGCGCCAACGCAACGGCGACGTTGGACTTGACGCCGTGGATGGATCTGGTGGAAAACAAGCCGGTGAACGCGGTCTTGGATTTGGGCTTGCACATTACGGCAACCGAGGAGATCACGGCTTACTACGAAGTCAACAACATTGACAACCCGGACATTTTCACCCTCAAAGGCAGCGCGGCGCTCGGAACGGAATTTTACACGCCTTTTCAGACCTTCCTGAACAACAATTACAACGAGTCGAAAGCGGGCTTGGACCTCGTGGCTACGGAGGACAACACGACCATCACCATCACCCCGTCCACGGCGTTGGTAGGTCATCCAGCGGGCGTCCCGTTTGACATCGTATTGGACGCCGGCCAAACCTTCTCGCTGCGGGCCGCCAGCACTGCGGCCGCCCAACACCCCGCGGGCACCCACATTGTCAGTTCCGCCCCCATCGCCATCACCATGAGCGACGATTCGATTGTGGGGGCTCCGTTTGGGGGAACTTGCTTCGATTTGTTCGGCGATCAGCTCATTCCCATATCGGTTGCTGGAACGGAGCACATTGCGGTGAAAGGCCCCGATCTCGACGGCCCCGATAAAGTCTTCATCCTCGCCACCGAGGACGGCACGGAAGTCCAAATCAACGGGGTGGTGTTCGCCACGCTCAACGCCGGTCAGACGTTCACGCACTCCCTGCTCGCTGATGTGGCCTATTATGTGACGTCTGCCCCGGCCATGGTCTTGCACCTGACCGGAGTGGACTGCGAAGTCGCCGGGGCGGTCCTGCCTCCCCTGCTCTGCACGGGGTCCGACGAAGTGGCGTTCGTGCGATCGACGAACGAAGACTTCGCCATCACCCTCATCGTCCCAGCCGGTGCGGAGGGTGGGTTTGCGTTCAATGGCAATCCCATTTGGATTCCAGCTGCGAGTTTCACCCCCATTGCGCCGACCGGTGGGGACTGGCTCTTTGCCCAAATCACCGCCACAGGATTTGTGCCCACGTTGGCCTCATCGCGGATCACCAATTCGCTGGGGCGTTTCCACTTGGGCACCATCAACGGCATGTCGGGGAGCTACGCCCGCTACGGTTTTTTCAGCGATTTTCAGACGTACTCGCACACCACGTCCGTGAACGATGACGATGTCTGCCCGGGCGAAACCGTGGTACTCACTGCAGAGCCCATCCCGGGAGGCACCTACGACTGGACGGGCCCCAATGATTTTACAGCGAGCGGCGACCAAATTCAGCTCGGGCCGCTCACCGTGGACGATGCAGGTGAATACGTGGTAACGGGCATGGCAGGCGATTGCCCAATTGAGGCCGACACCCTCGTGCTGGTGGTCAATCCGGGACCTGCTGCTCCATTGTTGGAAGCGCCGGACCCGTGGTGCGAGGGGACGCTTGCGGAATTGGTGGCCTCGGGGCCTGGAGAAACGTGGACGTGGACGGGACCAGACGGGCCGTTGATGAACACCGGCGCTTCCTTGGAAGTGGGGGAACCCGGGACTTATACGGTCATCACTTCCGTCGATGGCTGCTCCTCAGAACCGGCTACGTGGGAGGGCGCTTTCAGTCCCGCGTTCGCCATCCAACTGCCGGATGACGAGTCCCCTGCCTGCGAGGGAACGGATTGGTCAGTCGCACCGCTGGGGCTTCCTGCAGGGGATTGGCTATGGACCACTCCAACCGGCGTGGAACTGTCCGGGGAGGTCCTGAATTGGCCCGCTGTGGAGGAGGAGGATGCGGGATGGTACGTGCTGTCTGGCGCAGTGAACGGCTGTCCTGCGGAATCGGATTCCGTGCTGCTGACGGTCCAAATCCCCGCCACCTTAACGCCCGACGTCCCCTCCACGGCTTGCACCGGTGAACCGGCCTTCCCGCTCGAAGTGGATGACCCTTGGGGAGGCGCTTGGGCGGCATCTTGCGGGGCCTGTTTGACAGGCAGCGAATTCGATCCCGCTCTCGCCGGCCCCGGATCGGTGACGTTCACCTACACCTCGGCCGGAGCCTGTGGCGTGGAGGCCGCAGCGTCACTGGAGGTCTTGGAAACACCGGACGCGGATTTTGGAGCGCCGTTCAGTGCGTGTTTGGGGACGGGTGAGGTGGTGTTGGTGCCCGCAGTCGCTGGGGGGAGTTGGGAAGCGGATTGTGGGGATTGCCTGGACGCAGATGGGGCGTTCAATACGGGGATGGCGGGGGAAGGGATTTGGTCCATTGCATACGCCATCGGAGGCACCTGCCCGAGCGAAGGCACAGGCACCTTCGAAGTGACGCCCAACCTCTCCAGCGCGTTCGATGCGCCCGCGACAAGCTGCTTGAACGACGACCCTGTGGTCTTCTTGCCCGAAAATGCGGGCGGCACCTGGACAGCAGATTGCGCGGGTTGCTGGTCGGGTAGCGGGGCCTTGAACGCAGCCGCAGCGGGCCTGGGTCCGATCGACATCACCTACACCTTGCCCGGCGTGTGCGGATCCACCACCACGGAGACCTTGGAGGTGCTTCCGTTGCCCGAGGCCGGATTCAGTTGGAGCTCGACCACCGGGTGTGCGCCGCTTTGGGTGGATTTTGAGCCCCTCGCTCCGAGTGATGTGGTGGCGTGCTCGTGGGCATTCAGTGGTCCAGAAAACGCGACATCGAACTGGGGGTGCGGAAGCGGGGCGCACGTGTTCAACGCACCGGGGTGTTACGACGTGAGCCACGCGGTCGTCGATGGCAACGGATGCACGAATACCTTCCAAGCAAGCGATGCCGTATGCGTCAGTGCTCCGCCTTCTGCGGAATTCACTTGGTCCCCCTACTCCCCCGATTGGTCTGATCCATCCGTAGCGCTTGAAGCGCTGGAACCGAATGTGGAATGGGTTTGGACCGTGAACGGGGCGCTGTTGGGGACGGAATCAACGGTGTCGTTCGTTCCTGCTGAGGTCGATGAATCGCCTTGGAACTTGTGCCTCACCACGACGGACGCAGCGATGTGCTCAGCGACGGAATGCATTGCCCTCAATCCCGGAACGGGTTTATCCGTCTACGCTCCCAACGCATTCACGCCGGATGGCGATGGGAAGAACGAGGCCTGGCGCCTCGTGTTGGGAGGGGATGTCGTTGAGCTCGAAGTGATCGTTTGGGACCGATGGGGCATGGAGGTGTTCCGGTCGGTTGAGCTGGAACACTGGTGGGATGGTCGGGTGCACGGGGGAACGCATTTTGCCTCCACGGACGTGTACGTTTGGCAAGCGATTGTTCGGGATTCACGGGGGCATGCGCGGACCGCTTCCGGACACGTTGCCCTCATCCGCTGAAGGAATCGCCATACAAAAGCACGAGCTCAAGTCGGGATTCGGTCTCCATCCAATGATCGGTGCGTGGAGGAATGGAACACGCGCTTCCGGGTCCTACGCGTAAGCGATTCGCCCCAAAGGCAATCCACCCCTCCCCGCTCAACACCCGCACGTGCTCCCAGCGGTCGTGCTGGTGTGCGCGTCCATTGCGTTCGAATTCGAGCCACTCGGCGATGGGTTCGCCCTGCCGCTCGGCCAGGGTGCGCATTCGACCAAATGAGGTTTCGCGTAATGCCAACAATTCCATCGGGACAAGTTAGGCCCGATGAGCCGATTGCGGACCATCAAAGCAATGGTCGGTCCCACTCGGGGTTGCGTTGCTTGCAATGAATCGTCGAACGCACGCTCATGAGTGCCTGCGAACTCAAGGTCTAAGGCCTCAACGAAAGACGCGCTTGCTCCCCGCCTCGCTCTGCAATCCAAGTTCCGCGGCACTCCACACGGTGCCATCCCCACCCTTTTATGTTAACCGAATGTTTCGTACATTAAGGAATTGTTAACTAATACTGCGCCGACATGCTCCTCATTGAATGGATTTGGATTGCCTTTGTGGCAGTCATTACGGCCGGCTCCATCGCGTACGGATGGATCGCCGCACGGAAAGAACAGCGCTCCGAGCTCCTGCGACTGCAGGTTGAGGTGGAGCGCCAACGGGCCAAGAAAAAGTTTTGGAAAGCCAAAGCTCGAGACGACAAGGCCCACCATCCCGATGCTGGCCGGCGTCAGCTCTCTTCCCAGCGGACCTTGGCCATGCACGCTTCCAACTCCAACGCGAGTTAATCCACGGTATGGCCGTGGTGGTGGTGTCCGTGGCGGCGCTGCGGGAGCACTTCTTTTCCGCCAAGGGGCACCCCCAAGTGAACGCCCAGTTCCATCTGTTGTTGACCCGGTTCAAAGGCCCACTCCATGAACGGCCCGATGGCCATGCCGTGCCAATGAAAATCCTGATACGCTTCCAAATGGACCGCAGGATCCCACGGGCCATGCGTGGCATGGAACAGCCCCGGCGCGAGCACCAAATGGGTATACGGATGAGGTGACCACTGGATCAACGCCATGAACGAGGTGTGTTCGTGGTCGGCAAGCACGTACTCCACATCCGCTCCGAGCCCCAACGTGGTCCTGCCCAAATGATGAACGTAATGCGCGTGGAGGGCCGTCCCAGGCACCTCGTCTTCGGTCATGTTGAAGACCGGGGCCACGCCGAATCCCACTTCATCCACGTGATATGCAGCTGCGTGATGGCCTTGGGCCGTGGTCCCCTGTGCCCAAAGCACAGCGATCAAAAGAAGGATTCCGCGCATGAATGCAAACCAAGCCCCCAAGCACCGGAATCGCTACGACCCAAGTCACTTAAAACCCGAATCAGGCGCTGCGCTGGTTGGCACTTCGAAATCGAGCAACATCGATCGGTCGGGCAGCCCGGTGCTTGGTGAGCCGGCCCTTTACGCGCTTGCGCCACAATTCGTAGCTCTTTCGCTTGAGGGTTTGGCGCATCAATGCGCGGACCTCGTTCTCCTTCAGGCCAAACTGCACCTCGATCGCCTCAAACGGCGTGCGATCCTCCCAGGCCATCTCCACGATGCGATCGCGGTCTTGATCCGTCAACTGCTTCCACATGGGAAGGGAACAACTGCGAACCCGCTTCGGTTTCCCCGCCGGATTCGGTAGCTTCGCGGCATGAAAATCGCCGTCATCGGTGGCGGTGCGGCCGGTTTTTTCGCGGCCATCTCCGCGGCCGAACACCACCCGCGCGCCTCCGTCGTGCTGTTCGAGCGATCGAACAAATTCCTCGCAAAAGTGGCGATCTCGGGGGGCGGCCGGTGCAACGTCACGCACCACTGTCCGTCGCCGAGCGCGCTCGTCCAGCACTACCCCCGGGGCGGCTCGTTCTTGAAAAAGTCCTTTACGCATTTTCAAGTCCGGAACACGGTGGCTTGGTTTGAACGCCGAGGAGTTGCGTTGAAGACCGAACCCGACGGTCGCATGTTCCCGACGAGTGACGATTCCTCGTCCATCACCCGCTGCCTCCATGAAGCGGCGCAACGTGCGGGGGTCTCGTTGAGGCTGCACGAGCCGATTGACGCACTCGAACCCCGAAAGGGCGCATGGTGGGTGAATGGCGCACCCTTCGACCGGGTCATCGTCGCCACCGGGGGAAGTCCCAAGCGAGCGGGCTTGGAGTGGTTGGAAGCGCTCGGACATGCCATCATCGACCCCGTGCCTTCGTTGTTCACGTTCAACATTCCGAACCGCGCGTTGAACGACCTGATGGGACTGGTGGCACCTCAAGCCATCGTGCGCATTCAAGGCTCGAAACGTCCCCAGACAGGCCCCGTGCTCATCACGCATTGGGGGTTGAGCGGGCCGGCGATTCTTAAGCTATCGGCGTGGGAGGCGCGCACGTTGGCGGACCTGAATTACCAATTTTCGGTGCACGTCAATTGGGTGGGTGAGCCGAACGAGGAGGTGGCGGGCGCGCGATTGGATGGGGAGCGCGAAGCGCATGGCAAGAAGCGGATTCTGAACGCTTGTCCGTTCGATTTGCCGCGGAATTTGTGGGGGCATTTGCTGGACCAAACCGGCATTGGGCGCGAAGCGATTTGGTCCGAGCTCGGCAAAAAAAGCCGCAATCAATTGCTCAACACCTTGCTCAACGACGTGCATGCGGTGCGCGGCAAAACGACCTTTAAAGAAGAATTCGTCACCTGCGGCGGCGTGGCGCTCAGCGAGGTGCACCCGATCACGCTGCAGAGCCGGCGGGCGCCGGGGCTTTACTTCGCGGGCGAGGTGCTCGACATCGACGGGGTGACGGGCGGATTCAACTTCCAAGCGGCGTGGACCACCGGGTTCCTCGCGGGGCAACTCAAGTCCGCGGACCACTGACCAACGCCTCGGCGAGCTCCAAGGCGTCCACCGGCCAAAACACCGCCGGCCTCGGCTGCATGACCCCTTCCTTTCCATACTCCGGCCGGCACGACAGGATGGCCCGCTCCCACTGATCGGGAATGCCCTGACGGCCTTCCACCGCCCCCCACAACGCACCGCAGATGGCCGCATTCGTGTCCGTGTCGCCCCCGCGCATCACCGTATCCTTGACGGCCTCCTCGAGGCTCGGCGCATGAAGCAATTGGTACAAGGCATTCTGGAACGCCAGCAGCACCCACCCTTGAAGCTCCGAGAAATCGGCTGGCGGCTCCTGTTCTGATCGCGCAATGACTTGGCGAATGACGGGATCCACCGCCCATTCGTCAGCCCAATCTTTGATTTGGCGGTGGGTCGCCTCTGCGGAATGGCCGGAGCGCACCGCCGATGCGATGGCCGATGCGTACAAGGCGTTGACTTGTTGGCAAATCGGGTGCGGGTGAGTGACCCGGGCATCGGCCTTGGCCCACTTGACGACTTGATCGGCACCGAAACGCGCACCGAAAATGCCCAACGGGCTGACGCGCATGAGGGCACCGTTCGCCTGGCTCTCCTCGTTCCGGGTGGCCGTAAGCGCCGCGCGGATTGTGTTGCCGCAGTCAAACGGTTGCGAGCTTATCCAAAGGCGGTACTCGAGGAACGCCGCCCGGTCCGAGTACTGGCCGGACTTCACGAGCAACCGAGCAAGCAGCAAAGCCAGTTCGGAATCGTCGGTGGGCTGTCCCGCGAGGGTGTCCCAGGTGCCACCGTCTTGCAATTCGTGGAGGCCGTTGGGATGGCGGTATTGGATTTGGTCCGCGTGTTGAAATTCCACCAAACTCCCCAGGGAATCGCCCGCCAACTGCCCGAGCAGGCACCCATGGGCACGGCTCAAGACGCCGCTCGTGTTTTCATTTGAATTCATAGAACAAAGAAACAAACAACATCGCCTCCCCCGCCTAAAAGAGCTCAAGAATGCGGACGGCGAAGACGTCCACCACCTCCACGAGGATGAGTGCGATGATGATCCACTCGAGTTTGCTGCTTTCTCGGTGGTCCATGATGTCCTTGAACAACTCGAGGTCTTCCTTCAGGATCACCGTGCGTTCGTGGATGTACCGGTAGCGGTCTTTCAGGTCAAACGTCTGTTTCAGTGATGCATTGAGTTGGTTCAATGCTTCATTCTCCCACGTAATGTCGGGCGAATCGAAGATGTAGAGGTTCTCGGAGATTTGGCTTTTTATCTTCAATACGTGGCCGATGAACTGCTTGAGTTTCTTGCCGGAAATCGTGAGCCGGCCTCGCTTTTCAAGGGCGTCCACGTATTGACGCGTTTCGCCGAGCAGGTCATCCGTCATTTCGAGGTACTTATCGAGCGCTACGGACTGGGAGGTGTTGAGCATGATGAGGCGGATGGCTTCCGGATCGAAGTCGGAAATGGTCACGTGGTCGAACGACACCGAATCGGTCCCGGGCTCGACGAGCACCTTCATCGTTTCGCTCAACTCCTGGTCTTCCCAATCCCGCGCTTCGGGATTCAGCGCCTTCACAAACGCGTTGATTTCCCCGGAGTTGTGATTGAAGAAGGCGACCACGCCGTATTGAAACACGTAGACGAATTGCTCATCCCCGCTCTTGAGAAACAACTCGTCGGAGTCGGAAAACAGAATGGGAAGGGCGAGCGCTTGCTTGCATTTCCGAATGTTCAGCGCGTTGCTGATTTGGATGGCGATGACGGCGTACATGATGGCAACATTGGGGTTCCGAAAGTCCGCCATTTCCGATGAATTTGAACACACGCGACCATCGAAGTTGTACCACCGTTTTCAGCCCCCCTTTCCGCCGTGGCCCTGCCTGGTTCCTTGCTGTGTCGGGGCTAACGGAATCTGCAGGGGATCAGCCTTGATTTGGCTTCGTTTCAAAACTTCCATAACTTGAATCATGGCCCAAAACAGTGCAACAGATGGGGTGTTCATAGCTGTGCGTGATGCCCTTGCATTCATCGCGAAGGTTTCAAACCGCACCTACGTTGAAATCAACATCTTCGCGTATTTCATCCTCATCCCCTGCAGTTGGTTGGTAATCCTGGATTTGATTCTGGGAACTTCGGGAATCCTGTCCGTCCTCTTTTCATCGGCTTGGTTGTGTTTTCTCTTCTTTCGAAGGGACTTTCGAAATTTCTCTGAATGGCTGTTTCAGAGGTCCGTTGATTTTCTGCTGTTTTTCGATCGGTATGGGTCGAATTACATCCTTTCGTCCGTGCTTATCTGTGTCGTGATCCCGGTGCTGATTTATTGCGCCCTCTTCGCCATCCTGTACGGAGGGTAAGCGACCGCATGAGTTCGCATCGAGTGGAACTTGGCCGTTTCGTGGCGCAACCTTTCGGTGTGGGCGGCGTCCCCCTATGGATGAATCGCTGGATCGCCATGTGGGGGATGTTCGCTTGCGGCGTGATGAACGCGCAGGTGGCGGATGATTTTGAGGTGAGGTTTTCGGCTCAGGAGAAGGGCGGGATTTGGTTCTTGGCCAACCACAGCCTCTCCTGCGAAGGCAACGGCACGTGCGCCAACGCCCTCGCCTCCTTGCCCATCACGGGCAACGCACAGGAAAACAACAACGCGTTCGACATGGTCTACGTCGACGTGGATGCCGACCCCGCGACCTGGTCTTCCTCGTCCGACAGCTTGGACTTGGGTGGGTGTGCGGAAGTGCTTTGGGCGGGGCTCTATTGGGCGGGGCGGGTGGAATCGAACACCCCCAACCTCGCCCTGCGCAACGCCGTGAAGCTCCGGACAGGCAATGGGCCCTACGTGGATTTCACCGCGGACGAAATGCTCGACTTCGATGGCGGCTACTTCGACGCGTACTTCTGCTTCAAAGACGTGACTGATTGGGTCACCACGAACGACGTGAAAGCGCGGTACACGGTGGCCAACGTCGTGGGCGAAGAGGACGATTCCTCCTGGGCAGGCTGGACCCTGGTCATCGCCTACCGGGATGCGCTCGAACCGATGCGGAACGTGACCGTTTTCGACGGGTTGGCCTTCATCTCGTTCAACGACGCCTCCACGGTGGACGTGCCGATCAGCGGATTTGTCACCCCCTTGGTCGGGCCGGTGGAGTTGGAATTGGGCGTGGTGGCGTACGATGGAGACCGGGGCTCGACCGGGGACCAAATGGCATTCAACGGAGCCGGAAACTTCGTTTACCTCGAGGACGCGACCCACGATTTGACCAACACGTTCAACAGCACCCATTCGCGCAATGGGGTCATCCAACCGTGGCGGATTCCGGCCGCCAACAACACGCTGGGCCACGATGCGAACATCTTCATTCCGGACAACAGCGGTTTCGACTACCTCGCGAACGGGGCCACGGATGCCGTCATCCGCATGTCGACGAACGGCGAATCCGTCATGGTCCAAACCGTTTCAGCGGTGGTGGACGTGTTCGAACCGGACTTGAAGGCGACGGTCTACATAGAAGACCTGAATGGGGGATTGGCCGAACCTGGGGATCTGCTGCAATACACAGTGGTGGGCAAGAACCTCGGTTCTGACATCTCCACGGGCACGTTCATCACTGACACCCTTGACTTGCGGACGAGCTTTGTTCCCGGGTCGTTGGAGATGCTGACGGGGCCCGGGGCGGGCGCACTGACTGATGGGCCCGGGGATGACCGGGGGGAATTCGACCCGGTGGCTCAGGCCGTTCGGGTTCGGGTGGGGACGGGCGCAGGGGCGATGGTGGGTGGGGATTTGGCCAACAACCCCACCGGAGCGGACAGCGTGGCCTTCCGATTCCAAGTGCAGCTCACCGATGACTGCCTGATCCTGCAATGCGACGGGACCCTGAGCGGCGTGGCGCACATCTTCGGCGATGGTGAAATTTCGGGCAACAGCCAAACCAACAACGGGTTGAGCGCGCTGGTCGATGCGGACGGTTGCCCGCTCGGCACGGTGACGGAAGTGGCGGTGGCCACCGGGAATTGTCCGCCTGTGAACATTGAGCCCTTGGGCACGGCTTGCCTCGGGGACGATGTGGAATTGGCGGTTCCTGTGTTCGCGGGCAACCCACTAGCGGAGTCGTTGGCGCAGTATGCGTGGTCGGGGCCGGGCGGATTCGTCAGCGACCAGGCCGTGGCTGGGATTGACAACCTGGAGGCGGCGAGCGCCGGCACGTACTTGCTCGAAATCACCTTCACGGGGCTGAGCTGTTTGCTGAACACCGCGGCCTTTGAACTGACCGTGCACGAACCCGACCCTTCATTCGAAGCGCCGGACTCGACGTGCTTCGATGGGCACGCTTTGGATTTCATCGGTCAGGGAGCCCTGTATCCGGGTGTGGTTTATGCTTGGGAATTCGAGGGCGCGGAGGCGGCTGTTGGTGCGGGAGTCAATGACGTGGTGTTCGATGGAACGGGTTGGCACGAAGTGGCGCTCACGTTGACGGAGCTGGGCTGCAGCACGACGGTGGTGGACTCCGTGTATTTGGAGGCCACGCCTGCCTTGGAAGCCTTTCCCGTAGCCGGCTTGCCCCATGCCGGCTGTGCCCCGCTCATCGTGCAACCCAGCGCCTTGTCCCCGGTTCCGGTGGCGCTGCTTTGGCAATTTGGAGACGGCTCGCAATCGACGGCCAGCGAGCCGATCCACACGTATGACGCCCCCGGCACCTATGACGTGACGGTTTCAGCGGTTTCGCTTGGTGCGTGCCCCGCTTCCGTGAGTTTCCTCTTAACGGAAGCCGCCACGGTGCATGGTGATCCCGTGGCGGGATTTGACATCGAGCCCAACGTGGTCGACGTGCTCGACGGCACCGTCCACATCACGTCGCTCGCGGCTCCGGGAAATGCCGTGGCGTATTGGATGGCCGATGGCGGCAGCCTATCGTCCGCCGACGGCTTCTATACCTTCACCGAAGGAGGCGCCTTCGATGTGGTCCAAACCGTCGTGGACGCCAACGGCTGCGTGAGCACTGCCGTCGGCGAAGTGGCCGTGAACGGGACGATCTTCTTCGCGCCGACGGCCTTCACCCCCGACGAAAACGGGCGGAATGAGTTTTGGAAACCGGAAGTAACCGGGGTGCTGGACTACCGGCTTGAGGTGTTCAACCGGTGGGGCGAGCGGGTTTGGTGGACCGAGGACCCGGAGGAACCGTGGCTCGGTGGGGTGCGGGACGGAAGCCATTTCGTGCCCGATGGGCTTTACTTGTGGCAAGTGCGCTTTACGGACCAATTGCGGTATCCGCAGCAGCGGGAAGGCACAGTTTGGCTGCTGCGTTGAGGCATGCGTGGCCTTGCGCCGGCCATTAAACCTTTCCGCCATTCGGGCGTCTCCCCCTTCATGAACCATCCGTTTTCTCTTCCTAAGATTGCCCCTTGCCTGGGAATTGTCCTTTGCGGTTTTTTGTACCCTGAAACTGCTCAAGCCCAAATCGACGGGGACAACCTCTTCGCCGTTAACCAGGTGGTGAGCGTTGATCTGACCTTCTCGGACCCTGATTTTTGGTCTACGCTGCAAGCCAATTATGAAGCCGGCGAGAACGAATACACCCCTGCCCTGCTGACCCTAACGGACATCAGCGGGACGCACTCCATGGACAGCGTAGGCATCCGATTGAAGGGAAATTCCAGCTACTCGCACCCCGGCGACAAGAAGTCGTTCAAAATCGACTTCAACAAATTCATTCCGGGCCAGCAGTACGACGGCCTGAAGAAGCTCAACTTCAGCAACGGGTTCCGGGACCCCACCTGCATGCGCGAAAAACTGTTCTTCGATGCCTGCCGGGATGCGGGCGTGGCGGCTCCTCGTGCCAGTTTTGCCAACGTGACGTTCAATGGTGTCCCCTGGGGTTTTTACACCCTCGTTGAACAAATCGACGACCCATTCCTCGACTGGGCCATCGAAGAGGACAGTGGCAACCTGTTCAAAGCTGGAGACAACTTTGGAGGTGGCGGTCCGGGGGGCAGTGGCAACGGCGCAGCCGCTGATTTGGTGCATTACGGGACCGATCCGGCGCTTTATGCCGACCGCTACGAGCTCAAGACGAATGAGGACGTCAACGACTGGAGCGATTTGATTTCGTTCATCGACTTCATCAACAACACCGACCTCGCCGCCTTCGCCGCAGGCATTGACTTCCGGATGGACGTGGATGGCTTTTTACGGTCTGCGGCGTTGGACATGCTGTTCTGCAATTTGGACAGCTACACGGGGTCTGCCCGCAATTATTACCTCTACCACAACCAGGACACCAACCTGTGGGAGTGGATCAAATGGGACGGAAATGAGGCCTTCGGATCCTATTCGAATGGCGCGGGTGACATGGAAACGCTGGCACTCGACTACGCGAACGCTTCGCGTCCTTTGCTTGACCGGATGTTCGCGCACGAACAGCTCTACGCGCGTTACCTCGACCACGTCTGCGAATTGACGGAGTCGGTGTTCAACGCATCGCACCTTCATGAACAAATCGATGTGCTGACGGAGCTCATCTCGGCGTCCGTCTATGCCGATGACAACAAGATGTATTCCGATGCCGAATTCGATGCCAACTTGGTGTCCAACCTCTCAGGCGGCGGCCCGATGGGGGGCGTCACTTATGGTTTGAAACCGTTTGTAACGAATCGTTTGGCCTATGTGTCCACGCAATTGGAATGCCCAACGCTGTCCGCGGCAGCACCCATCCCATCGTCGCTCATTGCCTTCCCCAATCCGGCCCACGATGAGGTGTTCATCCAAGGTTTGCCAGAAGGAACACAAGTCACGCTCCTCAATTCAAGGGGTCAAGTGGTTTTCGAAGTCGAAGCAAACAAGCTGAGTGAGCTGCGCGTCGATTTGTCCTTCATCCCTGCGGGCATGTACATCGTCCATTGCAACAACGGATGGACTGAGCGCTTGGTCGTCGGCCGGTGACCACACCCCTCCAGCCTTCGCCACCTGCGAGCAGGAAGGTAAGGAGTAGCTCATACAAAGAAGCTCAACTCCACCGCTTGAAGCGCCTTCCAATCGTCAAGCAATTCAAACCGTTGGTGGAAACTGAGGAAGCTCAATGGGCGAGATTGCGCGAGATACACGGGGCCTAAACAGTCATAAAACAATCAATACTAACTGGTTAAACCCAATAAAAGTGGAGCCGGGGGTATTTGCCCCCCCCTGAAAGCGCCAGTATTTACTCGGTTCTTTGAAGAGCCTTTGCTGTTGTACCCCCGCTTACCCCCCTACTGAATCGCTCCCAATCACGTTACCCCAATTGCGTTTCAGGGAACCCAAACAATGCTGGCGTCAGTTGAAATCCAATGTGGCGCACCAATCGCGGATGGCCTGGCGGTCGGCATTGGAGATTGAGCTGTGGTCAAATTCTGTCGCATTGGTGAACGGCGCAGGCATTTGGAGCTCGTCTAACGGGTAATTCTGCCATTGTTCGGTGCACTGCGGACGATGGCACGAGGT
>ENA-OUOG01000482-OUOG01000482.1-marine-metagenome-genome-assembly--contig:-NODE-482-length-52819-cov-6.752171_pt1 | contig 52819 bp, 102 predicted proteins | sample MGYA00248635_ERZ508505 | MGnify/ENA primary metagenome ERZ508505 (study PRJEB26176, sample SAMN06267871) | marine metagenome | isolation source: Saanich Inlet, British Columbia, Canada | place: Pacific...
TCCCAACCACTAGAAGAGAAACTAAAAGTCTCTGATGGTTTGGGTGCATGGATTGATGACTTCAAGAAATCAGACGCACCACAGTTTGCTGGTAAGTCTGATGAAGAAAAGAAGAACATGGCAATCGCTGCATTTACAGATGCCGGTGGGAAACTAGATGAATCAGTCCTTAATGAATTGCGTGAACCATATACAGTGATTGATACTGCCGATGGTAACAAGGTTGTTGGTATGGCATCTGATGAAAAGGGTGCAAAGTCAATCATCACTACTTCTGAACTTCCCCCAATGAAAATCAAAGACAAAAAGACTTTGAAGATTGTTAAGGTGAAGAAGAAACAAATGATTGGTCAACCAATCAAAGAAGAAGAAGAACCAGAGAAATCTGACGGTGCAAAAGCCGTAGACCAGATGCGAGATGACAAAAAGAAAACTCGTATCGCACAATTGCAGTTGCAAATCGCAAAGGCACAAGAAACTATTAATAAAATAAACGCACAGGAGAAACCAAGTGAGTAAGTATCTAAACACAAAACCTGGCAGTCTGGAAAGTGCTGTGTTGGAAGCCGTTTCTCCAGCACAACAGGCTGCTATCGCAATTGCGAAAAAAGAAAAAGGTGAGAAACCTAAAAACGAAGAGAAGGTGGAATGTCCTCAATGTAAAGGTGAAGGATGTGACCATTGTGACGATAAAGGTTATCACGAAAATATGGATGAGAAGGCAAACTTCTCTGACAAAGAAGTTAAAATGGCAATCGGTGTTGCATCTGACAAACGTTACAAAGGTGGTAACATGACAGGTGCAGTCAAGGCAATCGAAAAGATTAAAAAAGGATTGTCTAACCATCCTCAAGTTGCCGCAGTTCTAAAGAGACAGAACGAAGAAAAAGAGATGGATGAAGGTTCTAAAGAAGAATATGAAAAGTTCTTCAAGGCAGCACTGAAGAAGTTTGGTGTTGATAGTCCTGCTGATTTCAAATCTGATGAAGAGAAGAAGAAGTTCTTTGATTACATTGATAAGAACTACAAGGGTGAAGGTGAGAAATCAGAACAAGTCAACGAAAAGGTTGAATATGTCGAATACAAGTTCAAAAACAAAAATGATGCTGTTAAAGCAAAAGCAATGTTCGATGGTATTCAGTTGATGTCTTTTGAGATTAATGATGATGATATTACAAATGGTGAACTTGCAGTTGATGCTGGTAAGAAAGACATGACCAAATATCATAAAGAAGTCATGAAAAAATTCAGTCCAAAAGTTCTGACTCAAGAGAAAAAAGAAGTAGAAGTCAAAGAGTCTACTAATCCTTATGTGGATGCTGCTGCAAACCACATTGCTAATATGTGGAAGGAAGCATCAAAGTCTCCTAAGAAGGAAGAGGAAGAACCTAAGAAGGATGCGAAAACCACTATGACAGGGAAACCAATGTCTGGTGTTAAAGTTTCTCCTATGACAACTGGAGATAATTAATCATGAAGCATCTGGTAGAACTCACTCAAATTAGTGAGGAAGAACTTCCAGACATTTACTGTGACATGGACATGGTTCTGTGTGACTTTATTGGTGGATACGAAAACCTCACTGGTAATGATTTTGCAACTACCGATAAAGAAACACGGTGGGATGCAATTACAGGTAAAAAGGATTTCTGGCATACATTACCTTGGATGCCAGGAGCAGAGAAAATGTGGAAACTTATCAATAAGTATAATGCAAACATTCTTTCTGCATATTCCAATCGTGATAAAAATTCTCAACCAGGCAAGACTGCATGGTTAAAGAAAAATGCGAGACCTAAAGGTAATGTTCATCTTGTTCTAAGAGCAGACAAAAAGAAGTATGCTACAACTGATGGAAAACCTAACATTTTGATTGATGATTATTTGAAAAACATTAACGAATGGGAAGCTGCTGGTGGTATTGGTATCCATCACACGAATCCCTCTAAAACTATGTCTCAATTGAAGAGATATGGATTTAGATAAATAGAACTATAACAACTCATAAGGGAGAACTATTATGGCACTTTGGGGAAATGTTGACCAAGCCGCTGACAAACCGAAAAATCTAACTACTGCTGAAAAGACAGCAGTTGCTGGTATTTCTGTTGCAGAGGCACGAGTCCAAGCAAACAAAGATAAGGGTGTTGCACATGCCGGTTGGGTAACAAACAACACTTACACAGACCAGCACGGCAGAACTCGTAATAAGACACAAGTTCTTTGTGCAATGTCTTCTATCACTGGAGACGACAACACTGATGATACTACAATCGGTGCTGATAGTTAATATAAGTAGTAATAACTAAAAGAGGATATTATGGCAAAGAATGAGAAGACACTTAGTGTCAGTGACGTTGAAACTAAGAAAAAAGATTTGGAGTCAGACCTTGAGAAAGTTCAAGGTCAACTTCAGAACCTAGAGAAGATGAAGGTGCAGTTGCAAGCACAAGGAAACGCACTATCTGGTGCAATCCAACAGTGTGATGTATTTCTGTCCCTATTAGGTGAGTCGAGTCCCGACAGTAGCATTCCCTCGCAAGACGATAGTGCGGCAGTAAATACTGCACTGAGTTGAGGGTTTTAACAATTAAGGAGAAAGAAAATGGCAGATAAAAAAATTACTGCACTAACAGATTTGGGTAACGGTATCGCAGGCGAAGATTTGATTCATGTGATTGATGACCCAAGTGGCAACCCTGTAAACAAAAAGATTTCGGTTGCAAACTTTTTTAACAACATTCCAACATACATTGCTTTGGATGATGCACCTCAAGTAATTGCTGACACTACAACTGCGGTTGGTGTTGCACAGTCAATTACTCACATCGACACTAATACTGCCGGTGGTGCTCATGCTGGAACTCTTGCAGACGGAACTCGTGGTCAAATTAAGATTATTACTTTGATTGCAGATGGTGGGGATTCTGTTATCACACCAACTAACTTTGCAAATGGAACAACTGTTACTATGGATGATGCTGGTGATTCAGTCACTCTTGTCTTCACAAACTCTCAGTGGTTAGTTCTGGCAAACAACGGATGCACAATCGCTTAAGGTTAAGGAGATATCTCATGGCAGAACGTATGGGTGCAAATGGACTACCGATTCAAAAGAAGAAAGTAGAAACCATTGACGAAATTAAAAAAGACGAATCCAAACAAATGATTCAAGAGATTTTGGAAGAAAATCCAAACGAAAATATTCTTGATGATTTTGAGGAAGAAGAGGAAGACAATGAAGAACTTTAATAACTATCTTGCCGAGAAGGCAACAGATGCTGGTTATCCACATGATGGTTCTGACTTTGCCAACGACATTGCAAACCCAGACACAGTTGAAAGAATCAACGGTTTCTTGGGTGTGATGGGAAAGATTGAATATCTTATTCCAGAACATGCACTGAATAAAATCAGAGAAAGACTTGGCAGATTGTCACTTTCTTTTGAAGATGTGACACTATCTAAAGATGGGGGAACTGTCAAAGTTCCACTGACTCAGTTTGGTGGCAGAACAGGTGAAGACGATATGGGTGAAAAGATTGACGATGATGGCATCTCTCACAGAGTTGAGGGGGGATTGTCACTTGAAATCAGACACCAGCCGACAGGAAGTGGAACACATTTTCTTATGACCAAAATCGTTTGATAAACGGTTTATATTATGTTTGAAAAAATAACAAATGAGAACGTCATTATGTTTGCGATTAAACATTATGACAACCCACAATGTGCTGGGGAGACTGAATTTCAAGATGACATGAAACGTTTTAAATACATTAAACGTTTGTTGAGAAAGTATGTAGACCAAGGCGACTTGAAAGAACGTCTAATACTCAATCACATGATTGTCATCAACAATCTCTTTGGTTCAGATGCGGCATCGACTTTGTTAATATTTAAGATTGAACCAGAGTTCTGGTCTGTTCTTAAAACATTTATGAACTTCTTGGGTATGTTGCCTGAGGGCGAATTGAAAGAAGTCAAAGAAGATTTAAAAGTAAAAGAGGCATTAGAGAAACTATAATGGGAAGAGCGATTGATTTATTTGTTACATACCGTTTCATTAAATTGCTGACTACGCCGTTTGAGAAAACAGATGCATATAAATTGGGCATCATTGACGCAGACGGTAATAGAACAGATATGAAATTGTATAAGGAGAAAGAGCAAAAAGCTTATACAATTTTGCATAAACTGGTATTTAACATCAAAAAGATTTTTGCAAAGGTGCCTGGTCTTAGAACAAGAATGGGGACGTATGCTGCAGCTCTATTTCTACTAAAGGATACTTTTAAAGAACATGTCGAAGACCCAAGGGTATTTGAGAAAGAGTTTCTCAATTATCTGAAGGAGAATGACATTGAACTTGATGATACAATTGTTGAAGAAGTTTCACTAGAGAATGGTAGACTTCCTAAAGGAATTTATAAACTCACTCAAGATGTTATCGCAACAGGTGAGGAAGATGAAGAGAACATTGATGCACTAATTGGAGATGAGGTAGAAACCTTTGAAGACGTTTCTCCTGCTGACACAGTTTTGGGTGTTGATGTATTCCCTGTGATACATAGAAAAACAAAACAGAAGATTTATGTGTCTTCTGAAGACATTAAAGAAATAGACATTGGAGACCTATTATGAGCATCAAATTTGGTGACATTATGCAAAAGTTCTATAATGACCCTAAACTAGGCATTAAGAACGAAGAAGCCCCTGCCAATGCTTCTGGGACTGCTGTTGCTGGAACTGGTGACGATAGTTCAACTGTTGTTGTCAAAAAGAAAAAGAAAAATCCATATGACGGCAGAACAAGAGAAGCAAGACAGTTCTATAAGAGAATGGCAGAACGTAAAGCAAAGAGAGAATCTAAACTTGCAAAGAAAGTCCAAGAGTCCACTCTAGAAAGAGCAACTGGATTGATGGAAGACAACGTTAAGGTTCTACAAGATATTGTCAAAAGAAAACAGAACAAAGATATCAAGTTTAAAGATGGTAAAATGAAGGTTGATTTGTTCACTGCATCTGCTATTACTCAAGTATATGATGCTGTTAATACTTCTAATAAGAAGAAAATGGCAGACATGATTAATGGGAACAAAGCACAGTTTATGAAGATTGCTGACTTTGCACTAAGTAAGGTAAAGTAAGATGGCGTGGGTAGATGTTCCAGGCAGTAACGGTAATTGGGAATATGACAATGCCGCAACTCGTTCAAACACATATCCAGATTCGCCTGGCACAATCACTGGCGGAGTGAGAAGTTATACCAACCCCAGAGGCATAACTACAAAAACCTATATCAGAGCTAGAAAGAAAATTGGTTCTGGAACAACCCTCATCGGCGGTGAGATTAGTAAAACTTACTACGATAACCAATAAGGTAAAGTAAATGGCACAGTTTAATACCAGCACAGGCGAACTACTAAACAACAATAAAACACTTTACGAAGTTGTTATGACATCTGGACAGGCAGGCCCTTCCACATATGTTCCTGCTGGTAATCTAAACTCTGGTTCGGACGCATTTGGTAGAACCAGAATTTCGCAACCACTAACACTGTTTGATAGTTCACATAGATATGCTGATAACGATTTGTGGGCAGAGGATACTACTGGAACTGCAAGTAGCACATTTAACTCAAATGCTGGTTTGGTTGAACTTGATGTTGGCAGTGCAAGTGGTGATGAGCTCATTCGTGAAACAACAAAGGTTTTCGCATATCAACCAGGCAAGTCATTGTTGATTATGAATACATTTGTTTTTGATGCACCCAAAACAAACCTAAGACAGCGTGTGGGGTATTTTGGCACAGATAATGGTATTTACTTAGAACAAGATGGAACTGATGTTAATATTGTTGAAAGAAGTCTTGTCACTGGTTCTGTAACCGAAACTAGAATCGCACAATCTAATTGGAATGTTGATACAATGGATGGAACTGGACGTTCCAACTTAACACTAGATTTAACTAAAGCACAAATCCTTTGGATGGATTTGGAATGGTTAGGACTTGGTAGTGTAAGAGTAGGATTCGTTATCAATGGACAATTTGTTTGTTGTCATATCTTCCATCACGCAAATTTGGTTGACTCAACGTATATCACAACTGCATCTCTTCCTCTAAGACAAGAGATTACGAATACTGGATTAACCTCTGGTGCGAGTCAAGCGAAACAAGTTTGTGCTACTGTTATATCTGAGGGTGGTTATGAACTAAGAGGTAGACAACACGCAGTTGGAACTCCAATTACAGCCGCATATCAAATGGCATCTGCTGGAACATATTATCCTATAATCTCATTGAGATTGAAGTCTGCAAGACTAGATGCTATTGTTATTCTTACAGCAGTATCAATGTTGGGAGTTGGTAATGGAGTGAACTTCTCTTGGAGAATTGTTGCTGGTGGAAATGTTACTACTGCATCTTGGACTAGTGCTGGAGCAAATTCATCTGTTGAATATACAACATCTGGAACAGCACATGATGGTGGTGGTAGAGTTCTTGCACAAGGTTACTTGAACTCATCTAATCAAGGTTCGCCATCAATGGATATTCTCAAAGAAGCGTTGTTCAAATTTCAGTTAGAAAGAGATACATTCACATCAACAGCAGAACCTATATCATTCTTGGTTGCTCCAGGCACTGCCGATGAAGATGTATTTGCATCAATGGATTGGGAAGAAGTCACACGATAATGAAAACGTTTAAAGAGATATACGAATCATCATACTCATATGCAATGGGAAATTACAAACCTATTGCAGACTTGAATGCTGCGGCGGGTGATGCTCCCTTATCTAAGTCAGACTTGGATGCAGTAGAGAAGTATGCAGATAAACTATATAAATCAGTGGGAATTGACGTAGAATTTACACGACACTTCCTAGATAGAGTAAATGATGAAAGAAACAAGAAACAAATTACTGTGGCAGAACTTATACGAATGTTTAAGCAATCTCGTAAGATGCATGGTAAGAAAATCGCCCAATTAGGGCCAGACGCAGAAGCGGTTCTCAATGATATGCAAACAGATGTTAATATGCCGTTTGCATTGAAATGGGATGGAAACGAACTAGATTTGATTGCAAAGACAGTTATGCGAAAAAAGAATTTCGCAACGTCTAATCAAAAGTTCACATTTAAATAATCGGAGATATAATTATGATTAAATTTATTAAAAAACTACTTGGATTTGATGTGCCAGACACACCAGTGATTGCACAAGAAAAACCAAAGACTACTCCTAAGAAACCAAGGAGTGCAACTCGTAAGAAGGCTACGACTACAAAGAAGACTACTACGACTGCAAAGAAACCTGCTACTAAGAAGGCAGCACCAAAGAAGAAACCAGAAGAAACTTCATGGAAGGCGAAAGCATAATGGTTAAGAACTTTAAAGACGTAGTTGTTCTAATGATAACCAGTGGAGTATTGATTCTGCTAGGAGTTATCATTATAGGTGACTATTGGGTAGCACTTGAAGAAAACCGTCCAGTAGACGAAAGTGTTATTACATTGATGAAAATGTCGGTGACAGGATTGATTGGTGTTATTGGTGGTTACATTGGTGGAAGTAAATAATGATTAGACTCTATGTCATGATTGCTGTTATTGGTATCGTGGGTGGTGCTTTGTATGGTGCAAAGTATTACTACGATACTACACAAGCAACGATTGCGACTTTGCGTGAGAATAACGCAAAACTGGAAACTGCAAACCAGATTAATCAAGAGACTATTCAGAAACAACAACAAGACGCAGTTCGATTAAGTGAGTTGAATAATGAACTTACAGTAGAACTACAAAGGGCAGAGCAGTATGGAGATGAGCTTCGTGCTACTCTTAATAAACATGATTTGACCCATCTGGCAAACAGGAAGCCTGGGTTGATAGAACAAAGGATGCAAAATGCGACTAACCAACTATGGGACGATTTGGAGTCTATTACTGGCAACACTTCTGATTAGTGGTTGTTCCACTTTTATTCCAGAACCAAAAGTTGTTACAGTAACAGAAGTAGTAAACAGAACTATTCCTACTGTTCCACATCCAAAACAAGTTCAGTTAAATGATGTAAAAATCTATGTAGTATCACAAGAGAACTACGAAGAGTTTGTTGCAGAGTTTGAAGAGAAGAATGGAAGTGATGCATATATTGCTATCTCAGTGAAAGACTATGAAAACCTTTCACTGAACTTTGCAGAACTAAGAAGATACATAGAACAACAAAAACAAATAATCCTATATTATGAAGAGGCGGTAACGGAAGAACCTAAAGAATAATAATAGGAGAGAGAGATGGACTTTATTTTAGAACAACTGGTCACATGGTGGCAGTTTACAGTTGTTGGTATTCTCATTATCATTGGGTGGATTGTCAATCTGTTTGACGATAAAGAACCCAAAGAACGAATTGGTTTCACTTACAAAGAAATGCCAAAGATGCAACCAATCCCAATCCCAACAAAGGGAAAAGGATTTTGGGGTGCTATTTGGATGTGGTTGACAGGAACAAGACATTGGTTGGTTGCAGAAGACTTTGAGTTTACAATCAAAGGTGATATCTATATTATTCCCAAAGGGTTTCAGTTTGATGGTGCATCAATTCCTAAGTTTCTGCACACATGGTTGTCCCCAACAGGAGTATTGTTGATGGGTGGACTTATTCATGACTATGCATACAAGTATGCAACATTGAAGAAAAAAAGTAAGGGAACGATGGGAACTCTTGACCAAAGACAGGCTGATGTAATCTTCAGAGATATAAATATAGAAATAAATGGATTTAAGTTTTTAAATTACCTTGCATACTGGGCATTAAGAATTGGTGGATTTGTTGCATGGAACGGTCACCGAAACAATAATGCTAAAGTTGGAAATTAGAGATGGCAACGACAACCCGAAATATAGAGACAGAAGTTGAACTTCTCAAAAAAGAAGTTCGTGACATGGCAAAGATTCATCAGAGACTTGATACAGCAATTGAGAAGATTGCAGACGTATCTCAGTCATTGCATACAATTATGGCTGTCCATGAGGAAAAACTTATGAGGCAGGAAGAAGCATTGGACGAACAAGAAAAGAAATTACAAGACAACATCATGGAGTTGCATTCTCGCATTACAACCAATGCGAAGGAACAAACTCATCAAATGGGTGAAATGGAACGCAGAATGATTGCTGCAATGAAAGAACACAATCGTTCAGAGACCGAAGAGTTCCAAAAACTCAGAACAGAACTTCAAAGCAGAGTAGGCGTTTTGGAAAAATGGAGATATCTGATTATCGGAGGCTCCATAGTCATAGGATTTGTTGTCCAGACAGTCATGCAAATGCAATAAATCTATTGACAATTGAGGTGAGATATTATATTATGGTAAACAATGAATTATATAGATACAAAATACATATCCCTCATAAGCCCTAGACTTAGGAACTTCACCAAGAAGGGTGATTACCTATGGAACTTCTCGTGTCCATATTGTGGGGACTCATCAAAGAACCGCAAGAAGGCAAGAGGGTTCATTTATAGAACAAAGAATGACTTGTTCTATAAGTGTCATAATTGTTCTATGGGAACAACCGTTGCAAAACTCATTGAACATATGGATGCAAGTCTGTATAAAGAATATGTTATGGAACGGTATAAAGAGGGAACAAACGGAACACCCTATCGGGGTGCATATAAAACTCCCAAACCAGACTTTGACTTTACTGCCCCAACCTTCAAAAAGAAAGTTTCTTTTGAGGGACTAAAATCTTTTGCTGCGATGCAAGATAATCATCCAGCAAAGAAAATATTTTTACAAAGACGGTTGCCTGAAGCATCTTGGAACGATATATATTACTGTCCAAACTTCTTTGAGTTTACAAACAGACTTGTGAAGAACAAGTTTCCATCCTTAGAAGGCGACCATCCCAGAATGGTTATCCCCTTTAGAAAACAAAGTGGGGAAATATTCGCCTATCAAGGACGTGCGTTTGGTAAAGAACCTCAAAAGTATATTACTATCATACTAGATAGTGATTACCCTAAAATCTTTGGTATGGACAAAGTTGACCTCTCTAAGAAAACATATGTTGTTGAGGGGCCGATAGATAGTCTGTTCTTAGATAACTGTGTTGCAACTGCTCAGAGTGATTTAAGAATACCAGAGTATAAAGATAATGTTGTTCTTATCCCAGACAACGAACCTAGAAATAAACAGATAACCAATCAAATCGAAAGATATATTGATGAGGGGTATTCTGTTGTCGTCTGGCCTCAAGGTATAGAACAAAAAGATATTAATGACATGATTTTGAGTGGAATGACTCATTCAGAAATCATGATGATTATACATAGTAACACCCATTCGGGCTTACAAGCAAAAACAGTTTTCAATAACTGGAAGAGAACGTAACAGATAGAAGAATTAGGAGAATATAGATGGCCCTTGCAGAAGTTAAAGTAATTGACTTTCCAAAGGCTGAGGAAGATGGTCGCTCATACCTCGGCATAGAAATAGACACAAATAGAGACAAAAAATTATCGGAACAAGCATACAAACTACTCAAGGACTATTATTGTTTAGAACAAGAAAACTCCCCCCAACAAGCATATGCTCGTGCAGCATTGGCATATTCTGATGGAGACTTCCAACTCGCACAACGTATCTACGATGCAGTTTCAAAAGGTTGGTTTATGTTTGCATCCCCAGTATTGTCAAATGCACCCTTGCCAGGACAGAAAGCAAAAGCACTTCCTATTTCATGTTTTCTAACCTATGTCCCAGATTCACTTGAAGGACTGATTGACCACTCTGCTGAACTTAGATGGTTGTCAGTTAAAGGTGGTGGGGTTGGTGGACACTGGAGTGACATTCGTGCAATCTCAGACAAGGCGCCAGGCCCTATGCCTTTCCTTCACACTGTAGATGCAGACATGACTGCATACAGACAGGGTAGAACTCGTAAGGGTTCATATGCTGCATATATGGACGTATCACATCCAGACCTTATTGAATTCTTGAACATGCGTGTCCCTACTGGAGACGTAAACCGTAAGAACCTTAATCTACACCATGCAATCAACATTACAGATGATTTTATGCGGGCAGTAGAAAGAGGTGAGATGTGGGACTTGCGTGACCCTAATGACAACTCTGTTCGTGAGTCAATGCCTGCAAGAACTCTGTGGCAACAAATTCTAGAAGTTCGTTACAGAACTGGTGAACCATACCTTAACTTTATTGATACTGCTAATCGTGCATTACCTCATACAATGAAGGCAAAGGGTTTGAAGATTCATGGTTCAAATCTGTGTAATGAAATTCATCTACCAACATCTGAAGACAGAACAGCAGTCTGTTGTCTCTCTTCTTTGAACTTGGAAAAGTTTGATGAGTGGAAAGATACAACACTTGTTCGTGACTTGATTCGTTTCTTGGACAATGTTCTTCAGTTCTTTATTGACAATGCTGGAGATGAGATTTCTCGTGCAAGATATTCTGCAACACAGGAACGTAGTCTTGGACTAGGTGCAATGGGTTGGCATTCACTTCTACACCAGAAGAGAATTGCATTTGAATCTTTTGAAGCAAGAGAACTCAATCATATTGTATTCAAACATATCAAATCAGAAGCAGTAAAAGAATCAAACACAATGGGATTTGAAAGGGGTGAGGCTCCAGACATGCAAGGAACAGGTAGACGCAATTCACACCTACTTGCAATTGCTCCTAATGCAAACAGTTCTATTATTGTTTCTACATCACCATCTATTGAACCGTCAAAGGCGAATGCATACACACATAGAACTCGTGCTGGTTCACACTTGGTGAAGAATAAGTATCTAGAAGAAGAACTAGAGAAAATAGAAAAGAACACCCAAGAGGTTTGGAGTTCAATCATCACTAACGGTGGTTCAGTCCAACACTTGGATTTCCTATCAGATGAACTAAAAGATGTTTTCAAAACAGCAATTGAAATTAATCAAATGTGTATTGTAGAACAGGCTGCAGATAGACAAGAATACTTGTGTCAAGGACAGTCACTTAATCTATTCTTCCCTGCTGGGGCAGAAAAGAAAGACCTACATAAAGCACACTTTGCTGCATGGAAACTAGGAACAAAAGGTTTGTATTACCTACGAACCGAAACGTCTCAAAGGGCAGAGAATGTTGCTCAAAAAGTGGCAAGAGATGCTCTGAAAGACTACGAAACCCAAACAATGGAAAGTCAAAGTCAAGATGAATGTGTTGCATGTCAAGGATAATAAAGGAAAAGAAATGAAAGTAGAAATATACAGTAAATCAAATTGTCCATTTTGTGAGAAGGCGAAACATTGGTTCGACTCACATGGATACGAATACACAGAATATAAAATGGATAACGAAGAAGAAAGACTTGCTTTCTATCAAAGAGTTCCTAATGCGAAATCTGTTCCACAGATTTTTATTGATGATAAACTGATTGGAACATATGACCAGTTCATGTCAGTGTCAGAACAGTTCGTAAAGAAAAAGGGTGGGGGACTGATGGAGTTCTCAGAAACCTTTAAACCATTCCATTATCCTTGGGCAGTTGAATTGACAACAAGACATGAAAAGGTTCACTGGATTGAAGATGAACTTGACTTGTCTGAGGATGTTGCTGATTGGAAGTCTGGTAAAATGTCTACCATTGAAAAGGAATATGTGACTAATATTCTACGTCTGTTCACACAGTCAGATGTTGCAGTTGGACAAAACTATTTTGACCAGTTCATTCCTAAGTTTAAGAATAACGAAGTTCGTAACATGCTGGGTTCGTTTGCAACTCGTGAAGGTATTCATCAACGTGCATATGCACTACTGAATGAAACACTTGGACTGTCTGATGCAGAGTATCATGCATTCCTAGAATACACAGAGATGACAGACAAACTAGATTTCATGATGGAGTCTGACCCCAACACAGTAAAAGGACTTGGACTTGCCCTTGCAAAGTCTGTGTTCAATGAAGGTGTTGCATTGTTTGCCTCGTTTGTTATGCTTCTCAACTTCCAACGTTTTGGTAAGATGAAGGGTATGGGTAAAGTTGTTGAGTGGAGTATTCGTGACGAATCAATCCACGTTGAAGGTGTTGCAAAACTCTTCAAGGCATATTGTGCTGAACATCCAAAGATTGTAAACGATGATTTCAAAAAAGAGATTTATGAAATGTCTCGTGTTGCAGTTAAACTAGAAGATAAGTTTGTTGACCTTGCATACAAGTTGGGAGATATTGAAGGACTTGATGAAAAAGAAGTCAAACAATATATCCGATATATAACAGATAGACGTTTGTTGCAACTTGGTTTGAAAACAAACTTTAAAGTAAAAGAGAATCCTCTGCCATGGTTGGAGTGGGTATTGAATGGTGCAGACCATACAAACTTCTTTGAGAATCGTGTAACCGAATATGAGGTTGCTGGATTGAGTGGTAAGTGGGATGACGCATACGAAACAGAAGCGGCATGAGAAAAATAATTCAATGTGAGGATTGTGAAGCCTCATATGAAATAAAACATGACTTGGAAGAGCGATACTATAAAGTATCGTTCTGTCCATTCTGTGCTTCAAAAACTGACCTCATGGATGACCTAGAGGAAGAAGATGAAGATGAGTGGGATTCCTAAATATCAGTGAATGATATTATAGGATGACACTATGTGGTTATATGAAAACAAAGAGATTACTGACCCTCCCGAAGATTGCCAAGGATTTGTTTACTGTATCACGGAATTGGATACGGGCAAAAAGTATATTGGTAAGAAAAACTTTTGGTCAGTAAGAAAGCTTCCGCCCCTAAAAGGAAAATCAAGAAGAAGAACAAAGAAGTCTGAATCCGATTGGAAAGACTATTATGGTTCTAGTGAAGAAGTCAAGACTTTAGTTGAGTCTAAAGGGGTTAAGAATTATAAAAGAGAAATCATTCGTTTGTGCAAAACAAAGGGTGAGATGAGTTATTATGAAGCAAAGGAACAGTTTGACAGAAGTGTTCTATTGAGTGATGAATATTATAATGAGTTTATTGGGTGTAAGATACACTCTAAACATGTGAGGTAATAATGAAAGTAATAGTTTTTAATGATACATCCAACTATCATCACGGTTGTGAAAAGGTGATGGAATATCTACATAAAGACATACAGTCGTGTGGTCATGAAATACTTGTTTCAGTAAAAGGTAATAAGGATAAGATTGATGAGGTTCAGCATTACTTTTTACAAGCAGATGCAGTTATCGTCAACGGTGAAGGCACGATGCATCATGATAGACCAGTTCCACATCAACTTCTACAAGTTCTCAGAAACGCAAAACAACTCGGCAAAAAGACTGCACTGATTAATACAGTCTGGCAATCTATGACATTAGATGATGAAATGAAAGATGTTCTTAGAGACACTTACATTTCAGTTCGTGAAATTATGTCTGCACAAGAACTGCGAAAAGACAACATTGACGTAGACATACATTTAGACTTATCTTATTTTAATGATGTTCCAGAGAAATCTGCACCCCAAAGAGAACTAGTTGTTGGTAAGTTCTTTGCACAACAAGATTACCGTCCAGAGAATGTTCCTTACCTAGATATCTTTAAACAAGATTGGGATACAGTCGTGAATGTTCTAAGACACACAGATTGGTTTATTACTGGAAGACACCATGAACTCTATGCATCATGTAAAGCACGATGCCCCTTTGCAACTCTATCTGGTAACACACATAAGAACGAAGGACTAATGAAAACTGCTGGTGTTGAAATACCTATCGAAGCACCACACCTACTACACTCTCGCATTCCAGACTTTCTTGCTAAATGTAAAGAACGAAGAATGGAATACGAAAAGTTATTTGATTGGATGGAAAGTCAAAAACCATTCACTCTTGCGAATAAGTTATAACAGCCTTTCCAAAAAAACAACGCACTTGCACAAAAAAAGACAGCAGTGTTGACATAAATAAGTGTGTAAAACCCCAAAGGAGATAACCAATGTGGCCTTACACTGATGAGGAATGGGAAGAATTGAGCCCACCCTCAAAAAAACCAAACTAACAGGGATGCTTTTTGCATCCCTTTCATCGTTCTATCGGAGAGTAATAAAATGTTAAAGTGGATTGCGAATTTGTTCCTACCCAAAAGAAATTATTCTGATATTGTAAGGTTTATTAGAACCGAATATCAGAATGACGTAAAGCATCTTTCAGACGAAGATGTTGTTTCATACTATCAATACATCACACACAAAAGGAGAAATGTATAATGTCTATCGGACTAACACTCAAAGTCGCTTACAAAGAGACTTGTGAGATTTGCGACAAAATCGCAGAACTAACTGCCGTAATTTTTAATAAGATAATTACAACTTTTGAAATTATGGGTGCTTCTCGTGCGGCAAGTCAACTTGCACAAATGGGTTATTATGAAGAAGCAAAACACCTCATGTTGGAGGTTGCAAAGAAAAAGAAATGAAAAGTTTCCTTACTTACCTCTATAATCTGTTTCTCGTGGATAGTGTCACCAGACAGCGCCGGTGGGAAGAGGCTTATCTTGCCAAATCCACAGACCTATGTGACCTTGAACGCAGGCAAAAAGACTTACAAAGAAAAGGTTATTTGATGTAACTTTTTTAAAAAAAATTCAACTTTTTTCAAAACCCTTGATTTTCAAGGGTTTTTTTTAGCTCTTTTTTTTAAAAAACACTTGACAAACTTGTTCTGATAACATATAATGATTATAGAAAGTGAGAAAAGAGGTAAATTATGACTAAAATCGTTTCAAAAATTGACCAAATCGTTTCAGAAATATGTGATTTCGTTTCATATGTAGATTCATTCTACAATGAGAAGAACGGTATCTATCCTATCAAGGGTATGACCAATGAGATGGTCTTAGATGCCACCAAGAAATACATTGCGTCTTTGACTGACGAAGTAACTTGGGGTGGTGGTGATTCACTGGACAGAGAACGTGTTCGTGATATCATTCTTGAAAACAACAACGTGAAGTGGAGTGCTTAATTATGGGTTTAACAGTAAGTGTTTATAAAGATGCAGATTCTAACTATGACTGCACTATGAATGGTGTGACTAATCGGTTTAGTCGTTTGAACGTGGTAAACGTGGATGGGCCTTTTGACCCTTCTGATGATTGCCCGGCAGTTAAGTTGGTGAAGGGTAATCTTCCTGGCACAGTGAAGATTGTTCCAGTGGATGAACTTGAGAAAGGTTCTTGGACTATGTTTGGTGGCAACTATGCTGCAACCTCTGACAGTCGTTTCAGTGAAGCAATTGAAAAGATTATCGGTGGACGGTTCTATGGTGCTGTTCCAGTTCATGACCGTGTTGAAAATTAATTTGAAAAAAGTGTTGACTTGTTCTGAGAACAATGATACTATGATAATACAAGATGAGAAATGAGGTGAGATTATGAAACTGATTATTGAAATGCAAGACGAAGAGAACTACGCAGCTCATGGTGGGTTTGACGGTAACTTCCGTTGGAAGTATAAAATCGGTGCTACCTATGTCATCAACAATGTTGATGTCAACGAACTTGATGCAATTGTCAAGGAAGTTGAACCTTTCATTTCTGAGGACAATGAATATTTCAAGTCTTACATTGCGACTTGGTATGTTCTTGCTGATGATGAGGACACTGAGTTTGTCAAGTCTCAGAAAGAGTATGGTGGTGGTTGGGATACCATCTATATGCCCACTGAGTTGAAACAGAACTCTAAGGGAACTTGGTTCTTGAAACGTGGATATATCTGTGGTGACATGGTTAAGAGCAACCCAGAGTATGCCCATCTTGCTGGTAAGTTCTGTGGTTGGGTTGACAACCTTGCTACTGGTGAATGTGTTATGGAAATACAGGGAGAGAAACGAATCCCTAAATTGAAGGAGGCCGCATAATGGTTGATGTTTTAGATGAAGTTGAATTCTTGAATAGTGTTCTTATCGCTATGCAAGAGGGTGCATCAGATGAGAAGCGTATGATGATGCAGGCAATTGAAAATCGTATTGCAAAGAAACTTGCAGTTGTTGATGATTTTGAAAAGGAACATTGTGATGATTCGCAACAAGCAGCCTAAGAGTGTTTGATAAATACTTTGGTGATTATGTAATCTTAGAGAGGTAATCAAATGACAGGTTTAGAACATGCCATCTTGGCAACTGCACTACTGGCAATTTTTTATTATGCTGGACGGTATCAGACAAACAAGAAAGATATCGAAACAGCAATCGCAAATACTCTGGATGTGTTGGAACAGAACAATTATATTGTTTGTAAAACAACTGAGTCTGGAGACAAAGAATTGCTTGAAGTTATTGCGAAACCAAAAGGTTTATAAATAGAAGGAGAAATACAGAATTCAATGGAGATAGTTTGGTGAAATCTTTTGACAGTTTTTTTGAGGACTTCCAAATCGTAGATGAGGAAGTTCGTAACGAATATATTGCAGAACAGTATGAGATTCTGCTAGAGAAACTTATTACCTTTGGTGGTAAGGCATATCCTAACTTTGGTAACGTGGTTATCATGGCAGGGGGTGCTGGTTCTGGTAAGGGTTTTGTAAAAGACAATCTTGTTGGTTTGGAAGGGTTTGTGTTTGACGTTGATAAACTGAAGACACTTGCTGCTGCAACACCAGCAATTCAAAAACGTATCAAAGATGAAATGGGTGTTGATATTCAAGACCTTGCAAACAATCTAGGTGACGGTGAAAACGTTGCTAAACTTCATGGAATTCTTGGTGACTATCTGAAACTGGATGACCGTAGAATGGCTGGTCTGTATGCAAGTATTATGACTGCATCAGCAGACCGTAAACCAAACATCATCTTTGATGTAACACTAAAAGATTTAAGAAAACTCCAAAACATCACAAACCAAGTTAAGTCACTTGGATACCAACCAGCAAACATTCATATTGTTTGGGTTGTGAATGATGTTGAAGTTGCGATTGACCAAAACGCAAAACGGGCCCGAACCGTTCCAGTAGAGATTCTGATTAACACCCATCGTGGGGCTGCAAACACCATGGCAGATATTCTGAACATGGGCAAGAAACTATCATCTTATATGGATGGTGATATCGTGTTTGCTTTCAACAAAGTTGGTGTGGATACAGAAATCGTCAAAGGAACTGGTGCTGGTAAGAAAATCGGTATGCGTGGAAATACAAAAGGTGGTATGTCAGTTGTTGATGCAAACTACTTTTATGTCAAACGTGCAGGCAAGGGTGTAACCCCTGTCGCCAAACTGGAGAAAGATATTCGGGCAAAGATTCAATCTTATGTTCCGAAAAATGTTGATTGGTCTTAAAAACCTATTGACATTAATGGTGAAGTTTGTTATAGTTAATACTCAAGTGAAAGGATAAATTATGAAATATCTAACAAAGGTGGCAATGGTCGGTATCATTGCCGGTGCAACTATCGGAATGACCGAAAAGGCATTCGCTAGTGAAACAGTCATTCAAGATTTCTATAAGACTGTCACTAAAAACATCCCCTCTACAGAACAAGTTTGTGAAACCAAGAGAGTTCCAATCTATGGTGAAGGTAAGTTTGACCAAGATGGTGCAATCTTTGGTGGTATCGTAGGTGGTATCATTGGTAACCAAATCGGTAAGGGTTCTGGCAAAGAAGCCGCAACTGGTGTGGGTGCTATGATTGGTGCAATTCAAGGTGGCAAAGGCAATCGTGAGATTGTTGGTTACCAAGATGTGAACCAGTGTTACAATAAAACATCATACACAACAGAGACAAATGAAGTGTATGATTATTCTACAGTAACATTTTATGATAATGGTAAACGTTACATCGTAAAGTTTAGAAAATAACAGTTGAGTAATTCTGCCCTTAGCTCAGCTGGATTAGAGCAACAGCCTTCTAAGCTGTGGGTCGTAGGTTCGAGTCCTACAGGGCAGGCCAACTCAAACTTAACCAAGAGGAGTAGATGAGATACAATAATAAATATAATAAAAGAAAACCTTTTAAAAGAGATGAAGAACGTCCCCAAGGAATGACAGTTGTTGTCAGAGATGGGAATGTTGAAAAAGCAATTAGAGTTTTAAAGAAGAAGATGTTGAAGAATGGTGTCTTCCAAGAACTCAGAGAAAGACAATACTACGAATCAAAAGGAACGAAACGTAGGAAAAATAAGGCTGCTTCCATTAGACGTTACAAACGTAAAATGGAGAAGCAGAAACAAGAACTAGGTTACTAACATTAATGGTGAGATTATGGCGAAGGCAAGAGTTGAGAATGACTCCACATTACCTAAACAACGTAAACGTAGGAAACCCATGTCAGCAGAACAAAAAGCTGCGGCAGCGGAACGACTTGCTCTTGCAAGGGAAAAACGTTTAAAAGAAAATCCCCCAGAATACAAGTCTATTCACCCCTCAGTTTTAGAGAAGGGTGATGACCATCCTTGGTCTCACAAAAAAGTTAAAGATTGGATTAAGACCCAGAAATCAGTTCTTTCATCTGAACGGGCAAATGTTCGTGCTAAGGTGAAAGGTGCAGAAGCAAGGGTTGCTTCAGCCTCTGGTTATATTCGTAACCTAGAAACTTACCTAAGAACTGGTGAGTATATTGATATGTTTTGGGGAGAATATCAACAAAACAAATGTAAACAAATCTGCTTGGTCATGGCATATCACCCAGACGGAAGACCCAAACGAAGTGTTGGTGTGTGGTATCCAGACATTCAATGTGAGTGGACTAAGGAGATGGAAGAAGAATAAGCGGGCATCGTATAATGGTTATTACCTCAGATTTCCAATCTGATGATGAGAGTTCGATTCTCTCTGCCCGCTCCAATTTTGAGATGTGACGTGCATAATTTTGATGATATAAAAAACTTGATTAAAGGAAAGACGGTTGCTATTGTTGGCAATGCAGAGTCCCTTCTGAAAAAAGAAGATGGGATTATGATTGACGGTTTTCAAGTTGTTATTAGAATGAATTTTGGATATACTTTTGCACCACATCTAAACAGGTATGTTGCTCCAACACAACTTGGTAAAAGAACAACTCTAGTTGCTGCTGGTAATGCAGTCAACATATTATATGATATGCATAGATTCCCAAATGCAAATCATCTTATTCATATGTCTGGTGGAAACAGAAATGAGACATGGGAAAAATATTCAAATAAATTTTATAACTATCCACAAGAGTGGTATGATGAACTCAAAAATCTATTGACTTCCAGACCATCTACTGGTATGATGGTATTCGATATGGTAGAAAAGTGTAATCCAGATTATGTGTCTTTGTTTGGTTTTGATTTCAAGAGAACCAAGACATATTATAATGATGGGGTGAATGGTAGAGTGTTAGAAGATGTTAAAAATCCTCTTGGCCCTCATGTCTGGAATACTGAGCAAAAATACGTTATAAGTAAATGTAGAAATAATGGTTGGGATATAATATGATATTAGTTGATATGAACCAAGTAACCATCAGTAATTTAATGATGCAAATTGGTTCTCGTAAAAATGATGTTGATGAAGACCTAGTAAGACATATGGTTCTAAATTCACTACGTTCATATCGTAGTAAGTTTTCAGAAGAGTTTGGCGAACTAGTTCTTTGTTATGATAGCAAGAAATACTGGAGAAGAGAATTCTTCCCAAACTACAAGTGCAATCGCAAGAAGGACAGAGAAAGTTCTGGACTTGATTGGTCACTTATATTTGACACACTAAACAATATTAGGGATGAGGTTCGTGACCACTTCCCCTATAAAGTATTAGAAGTCGAAGGTGCAGAGGCAGACGATATCATTGCTGCCGTTGTTAAACATGTTGCAACAACACCTAGTGAGTTTGAACCTGTCTTGGTTCTCTCTGGTGACAAGGATTTTATCCAGTTGCAAAAACACAACTTTGTTAAACAATACGCACCAGTTCAAAAAAAATTCATCAATGGCATTGACCCAACTATATATATTAAGGAACATGTCCTTAAAGGTGACCGTAGTGATGGAGTTCCTAACTTCCTATCACCCGACAACACCTTTATTGATGAGTTGCGTCAGAAACCTCTGGCAAAAAAGAAGTTGGATGCGTGGGTTGAAATGAACCCAGAAGACTTCTGTTCTGAAGAGATGATGCGTAACTATCAACGTAACATGACTCTTATTAATCTGGAGTATATTCCACAAGAATTGCAAGATAGAATTCTTGAGGAATATCAGAAACCAGCAAAAGGGAGTCGGGCAGGACTACTAAATTACTTTATAAAAAAGAGATTGAAGAATCTCATGAACGATATCGGAGACTTTTAAAATGGCTACTAGAGGCAAGAATGACAACTACACTCCACTAATGAGTGAAGTTTTGAGAAAGGTTCACAATGCAAAAACTAAGGATAAGAAAGTTGAAATCCTTAAAGAGTATGACAGTGAACCACTAAGGATGATTATCAAATCATCTTTTGACCCAAACATTAAATGGGTTATTCCAGAAGGGAATGTTCCCTTTAAGAAAAATGAATCTGAAGAAGGAACAGAACACACACTTCTTTTCAAAGAAGCACGAAAACTGTATAACTTTATTGAGGGGGGCAACAACACAATCCCTCGTTTCAGAAAAGAGAATATGTTCATCCAAATCTTGGAAGGACTACACTCGTCCGAAGCAGACTTGTTGATTGCTGCAAAAGACAAAAGACTACATCAAGTGTTTAAGGGACTGTCCGAAAACGTAGTCAAAGAAGCATTCGGTTGGAATGATAACTATATTAGGAGTTAAAAAATATGGGTTATAAACTATCAAATCGGTCTCTAGGTAAACTAGAGGGAGTTGATGAAAGACTAGTAGAAGTTGTTAAGAAAGCAATTGAGTATACTGAAATCGACTTTGGAGTAATTCAAGGTCTCAGAACTCAAGCAGAACAAGAAGCACTAGTCGCTAAAGGTGCATCACAAACCATGAAAAGTAAACACCTTGAAGGTAGGGCAGTTGACTTGATGGCTTATGTAGATGGCCGAGGATGTTGGGAACTCAACGTCTATGATGAAATTGCTGACGCAATGAAGAAGGCAGCACAAGAGTGTGGTGTTCAGATTCGTTGGGGTGCTGCGTGGACTATCTCAGACATTCGTGAGTGGGATGGAACTATGGAAGAGGCAATGAACTCTTACATCGACACACGCCGTTCTGAAGGCAGACGCCCGTTTATTGATGCTCCACATTTTGAGCTAATGGATTAAAATCTATTGACATAAACCCTATATCGGGGTATTATAAAAGAATGGTGGGGACAACACCTCTCTCTCTCAAACTCAAAGTTGTCCCCACCCAACTTAACCCTTGATTTTTCAAGGGTTTTTTTTTGAAAAAAATTCAAAAAAGGTATTGACTTTGTTCTCAAAACATGTATAATATAAGTATGAATTGGAGAGAAAACCTATGAATTATGTAAGTGTCAAAGGTGGGAACAAGTTTCAACGTGAGGTTGTTGAGAAGACAGTCTGTTTCATGATGAAAGAATTGTTGCCTCGTTTCAGAACTTTGGAGATTGAAGTCAATCTCAAGAAGATGAATGACGATGCTGTGGGTTATTGTTTGATGGGAGACACCAATCGTGAATTTGAGATTGAGTGTTCTAGAGATGTTACTTTAAAGGAACTGGTAACCACAGTAGTTCATGAGATGATTCACGTCAAGCAGTATGCTCGTAAAGAAATGAATGACAACTTGGTAGAGGGTGGTGGTGCAGTATGGAGAGGCAAGAAGGTAAGTCCTAATACTACATACTACAATCTTCCTTGGGAAAAGGAAGCTTACAAGTTGCAAGACAAATATGCACAAAAGATTTGGGATGCAGATATATTATAATGGAGAAAAATATGAAAGAAGTTTATTTAGAAGTTACTTATCCAGATGGAGAAGTTGAATATTGGTTAGATGATGAAAATACAATTTCAGAACTTGAAAGATTACAGAAAATACACAATGGAAAAGTAGAAGTGAAAAAGGTTTCTAATGATTAATCAAGAAATAAGAAATAGAATCAAATTGTCAGTTGCTGCATATGCATATGAACTAGAAAATGATTCGGTCATGACTGATGCAGACTTTGATAGTCTTTGCAGAGAAATAAATGTGAGTGAATCCACAGGCAATGAAAAGATGGATAATTTCTTTAAGACAGAGTTTAATCCTTCTACTGGTCAATGGATACACAAACATCCAGAGTTGGATAAGATAAAAATAATTTATCACAAATATTATAAAACTTCTTGACAGGGTATTGACACTCTGTTATATTAGCTATGTAACCAATGAGAGAAAGGAAATATATTATGAAACAAGTTGCTGTAATTCACACTGCGTTTGAAGAGACTCCACGAACAGTTGCGTTTGTAGACGTTCCAGATGACATGCCAGTGATGACTGCATTGGAATATGCATACAAGAGAACTAACAATATTGAAGGTTCTTGGAGTAAGGGTGAGACCTTTGAGTGGGATGGGGAGACATACGTTAATCCAGACTATTCATCTGATGTCACAGTAATGGCACCTCTACCAGTAACAAATGGTAAAGAGTATGGTCTGCGTTCTACTTCAATGGGTGACCAGATGTTGTATGGGACTGTTAAGTATAAAGTTGCTGCAGTCGGTTTCAAAGCAATCGTTTAACAAAGGAGTATATTATGGGACAAGTGAAATCTATGCTAATGGATGTTGAGAACTTTGTTTATGACTTTTATGATAATGATGGTCAATTGACAGAAAGTTCTCCAATAATCATTGCCAAGGCAAAAGAGAAGTTTGGTATCTCTTTCGGTGAGTATGCCGAAGAGGTTCTGAACGGTGCTGATGGTGAATACGATATGCGTCAAGCAGAGGCAGAGTATCGTGCAGAAGTAAATCAAATTAATGATGGGATACCGTTTTGATTAAAGAACTTTTGATGTCAGTGGGATTGGTGGTTACCTCTCCCTCTGGATACGATGGAATTACACAGGGTGAAAGAGACACGTTCTTACTAGAACAAACTGAGTGTCTTGCCCAAAACGTTTATCATGAGGCACGAAGTCAAGGAACTGCTGGACGTATGGCAGTCATTGCTGTGACTATTAATCGTGTTAATGATAGTAGGTTTCCAAACACTGTGTGTGATGTAGTCAAACAAGGCCCTCATCGTCCTAGTTGGAAAGGAACTGGTGAGATGATTCCAGTTCGACACAAGTGTCACTTCAGTTGGTATTGTGATGGTAAGTCAGATAAAATATATGATAATGATACATATAATAACATTTATAACTTGAGTTATTCGGTAATGTATGATATTATTACTCTAGTTGATATCACTGAAGGTGCTACGCACTATCATGCTGATTATGTTTTGCCCGATTGGGCATCAACCAAAACTAAAACGATTGAGATTGAAGACCATATCTTTTATCGTTGGGATAGATAGATGAACGTTTTTTACTTGGACAGAGACCCTAAAATATCTGCTCAAATGCATTGTGACAAACATGTTGTTAAAATGATTATTGAGTATGCACAACTTATGTCTACTGCACATCGTGTATTGGATGGTGAGATGTATTATGGATTGACCAAGAATGGACGTAAGATTAAGCGGTGGCGACTTGATGATGAACGTGAAGATGAGTTGATGAAGGCATCTCATGTCAATCACCCATCTAACATTTGGGTTCGTTCTAGTAACAACAACTATAATTGGTTGTATTACATGTGGAGAGCCTTGTGTCTGGAATACACTCATAGGTATGGTAAACATCATGCATGTGAGAAGTATGCACAGTTCATTCAGAATCCCCCAAAGAATATTCCAGTGGATTATCTAAGACAACCCCCACAGGCAATGCCTGATGACGTAAAAGTCAGTGGAGATTCTAGGACTGCATATCGGGAATACTATATAAAGTATAAGCAACATTTCGCAAAGTGGACTAACAGAGAAATACCGTATTGGATGGAGAATTATTATGCTACATAAAGTAAGTGATTTTTGTGATAAGATTGATAGTATCAAAAGAATGTCTGACATTCTAAGAACTATGAAATATGGTCAGCCCAAAGCAAGCACATCAGAAATTGATAATATGATTGCTTCAATACAACATGATTGTCTTATGGTATCACAAGACAAGAGTGAATATACAAAGGATTATAATGCCTAATTACACATTTGAAGACACCAATACAGGTGAAATACACGAACTGACAATGAGAATCTCTGAAAGAGATGATTACGTCAAAGACAACCCTCATATGAAACAACTGATTACTGGAGCACCTATGATTGTAGGTGGACTAGGCAGTGGGGGTGTTAAGCCAGGGGGTGGATTAGATGAAGTATTCTCTAAAGCAGCAGAGGCACATCCAGACAGTCCACTAGGACAACGTTATGGTAAGAAGTCCATCAAACAAATTAAGACTGAACAAGTCGTAAATAAACATAGAGCAAAATGGAAAAGTGAATAATGGGAAAATCTAAAGAAGTTAGAAGTGACCAGTTGGTCAATGTTAAACCAATAACTGATAATCAGAAGAAAGCATTTCAATCATACAAACAAGGTAAGAACTTGTTCCTGTATGGTGCTGCTGGAACTGGTAAGACGTTTATTTCTTTGTATCTTGCAATGCAAGAAGTTCTAGATAATCGAACTCCATATGAGACAGTTTACCTAGTTCGTAGTGCAGTTCCAACTCGTGAGATTGGTTTCTTGCCAGGCGATGAGGAAGATAAGACAGCCCTGTTCCAAGTTCCATATCAGAACATGGTTAAGTTTATGTTTGAACAACCAAACGAAACTGCATTCGCAAATCTTTATGATAAACTCAAGAACCAAGGAAGTCTCTTCTTTATGACAACCTCATTCTTGCGTGGTATCACACTAGACAATGCAATCATCATTGTAGATGAATGTCAGAACTTGAACTTCCATGAACTTGATTCGATAACAACTCGTGTTGGACAAGATGCTAAGATTATTTTCTGTGGTGATGTTCAACAGACAGATTTACAGAAACAGTCTGAGAAGGAAGGGATTGCATCCTTCATGAAAATTCTAGACGCAATGCCTGAGTTTGATTTGATTGAATATAACATTGGTGACATTGTTCGTTCTGGATTCGTAAAGAGTTATCTAATCAATAAAATTAAATTGGGTGTAGGTTAAAATCTATTGACTTTACAGTAAAACTTAGATATACTATATCATGAAACTAAAAAAAGGTGAAACTATGTTTAATCATATTGGGATAGATATCCCAGAAGTCAAAACTAAGAACGTCAATCGTAAACGATTTTATCTGACACCAGACGGTGGTATCTTTCCATCTATCACAACAGTTCTCTCTGTTCGTAAGAAAGAAGGACTTGCCGAATGGCGTAAACGTGTAGGTAACGATGTTGCAAATTACATCTCTCGCACAGCGGCTCATCGTGGAACTAAAGTCCACAAGATGGTGGAAGACTTCCTTAACAATCACGAAGTAGAAAAAGACAATCGTGAGTTTCTTCCTTATTGTCTTTTCCAACAAATGAAACCAATCCTCAAAGAGAAGGTGAATAACATCTATGCTCAAGAGTGCGGTTTGTGGAGTGATAAATATAAGGTAGCAGGTCGAGTAGACTGTATTGCAGAATACGATGGAGTTCCATCTATCATTGATTTTAAAACATCACGTTCATCACGAAATGATGATTACAATCTAGATTACTATATTCAGGCTTCTGCATATGCAGAGATGTTTGAAGAACGAACAGGAACTCCGATTGAACAAATCGTAATTTTATGTGTAACCGAAGACGGCGAAGTGCAAGAATTCGTAAAGAAGAAACACGATTACCTTCCTCTGTTAGTTGAGACTGTAGAACAGTTTGTCTCTGAATGGGAGAAGGAAAATGAGGAAACTCTTACTGAGTCTTCTGGTGTTAATACCTAGTGTTGCAAATGCATCATTCTGGGCATCAAAACCAGTTCAATGTGGAACACATGAAGAAATCATTGCTGTTGTTTCTAAGTATGATGAATTGCCATTGGTAACTTTTGATGGTGTTGTTGGAATGCCTAGTGGTTCTACTGCATCGGCACGATTTGTAATTGCAATCAATGATGTCTCTAAATCTTGGACATTGTTAGAATTTACAGAAGAACAAGGATGCATCTTAGGTTCTGGAAAAGGAGAAATTACTTTTCCAATTGCTGGGATAAAGACTTGACAAATAACACTTATGGTGTTATAAATAGAATACAATTGGTGAAGCGAATCGAAATGATTCTTGGACGTGGGTGCGATTCCCACCACCTCCACCATAATTACTTTGTAGCGTAAAAACTACAAATTTACGGCATAGAGTAATTATGATGGGGGTGAACAGGTTCGACAGGGATAGGATTAGATAAGTGGAGATTGTCGGGTGAACTCCGAAATTGGTTCAAAAAAAGTAACTGCAAACGATAATACTTTTGCACTTGCCGCCTAGTCTAACTAGGTAACGGAGTTTCGATAGGTTCCTTGGCAACAGAATAACCTATCATTCGTTCATCCTTTTAGGACGGAAGTAGCACAATGCGAAGGAACGCACTTTAACTTTAATTAGGAGAAGTGTTATGACTTTATACCAAACATGGTGTTATAGGAAGGCACTAGAAGAGTGGAAGAAACAAAAGATTCTGGATATCTTATTCAGAATCAGATTTGAAGGGTAGTGCCTTAATACACTCGTGTGAATCAACGGTTAGTTCACAACACACACAACACAGACACAAAGGAGAAAACTATGTCTAGTAAAAACCCATTTGAACTACGGTTCGACACATTGGCAATGGCCAAAGAAATGCTTGATAAAACTTACGAAATGCAGATGACTAAAATGTTTGAAGCAATCGAACAAGCAAAATCACAATCAAAAGATGTTACAGAAATCTTTGACAAATATACTCCAAAGATGTATCAACCATCTGAGATTATGGACAAGGCAGAAGAACTTTACAAGTTTGTAACTAAAAAGGACTAATGCCTAACGGTGCATCCAGTATCTATAAACTGGCTCTGCTTAATAACGTGAGGGGGGTGCCGGTTGCCCCCTTCACACATTGAAAGGAATATAATGAACAATCTAGAAGAACTCGCAGTTATGACCCCGAAAAAGTTTGCAATGAAAATAGAAGAAATAGTGAAGGATGGTGCTGGTGCAGTCAATTACATGGAAGCGATTCTAGAGTATTGTGAACGTCACGAAATGGAGCCTGATGCAATCAGTCCCCTCATCTCAAAACCCCTAAAGGAAAAATTAGAAGCAGATGCAAGAGAGTTGAATTTCTTGCCCAGAGTAGCAACCCTACCCATTTGAGGATATTATGGAAGCATTTGATGCTTATCGAATGTATCTTGGTCTGAAGTTACACTTCACCACAGATTATGATTATGAAAGATACGGTGGCAAAACCAGCGCAACTAAACACTCGTTCTTAAAACGTAAGGACAGAAACTTCTTTGCAAAGGTTGCCCGCAAGTATGGTGAGTCTACAGAAGATTACTTTGTAAGTAATTTTGTGTGCAGTCCCAAAGGATGGTTAGGAGACTTTAACGAAACTAACTATAATAATTGGATGAAGTATCGTCAATCACTCACTTATAATTTTATAAATGAGATGAGTTTTCTTTTTTCACAAATCGAAAATTTTGATGAACTTTTCTCTTGTCAAAAGGGGAAACATCCTGTATTATTAAGGAACTACCTCGCAAAACGAATCAACCTACAGACTATGGTTATTCTGCAAGGATTAGTAAACTATGTGAAGCAATTTGATAAGGAACTGAAAGATGATTTAGTGTGGCCTGACAGCAGACGATTAATCGTAAAGTATGGGACATTTCTTGACTATGATAAAGAGAAATGTAAGGTTCAACTTCTCAAACTGATAAAGGAGACATTCTGATGGAGATGGAAGCACAGAATGACCTAGTTCGTGAAAGAGACTTCTATCGTGCAAAGAACCAAGAATTGGTAGCACGTGTTAAGACTCTAGAGTTTGACAATGCAGAACTGGTAAAACGTGACCAAGACATTACCAGACGCATTTCAGAACTATCGAACCGTGGTGCTAATCGTCCTCGTGGACGTAGGTAAACTACTTAATCCTAAGCATGATGTAAAACTGCTTATTTGAGGTTAAGATGAAATACAAAAAGACAGGTGAAAATAGTTGGATAATTGAAGTCCAACAAGACGGCAAAACCAAGGAACTATTCATAGAGTTCCCCCCAGGCTGCTTAGACCAAGTTGGTTGGGATACAGGTGATACATTAATATGGGAAGAACTGCCCTCTGGTAGTTATTCATTGAAAAAGAAAGAAGATGATGGAAGCAAATAAGGAAGTAAATAAAATGCTAACAACTGCAAGGTTGATTAGTTATAGTCAGACTGACGAAGACTCGTTGTTTGTTGGCAAGGATGTTCAAGAACTGATTGCATATTGTGCTCGTGTTTCTAATCCTGCTAACCAAGTAAACCATGAAACTTCTGAAAAACTGATTAAGTATCTAGTCAAACATAAACACTGGAGTCCACTAGAGATGGTCAGTGCATGTATTGAGATTGAGACTACTCGTGATATTGCACATCAAATTGTGCGTCATCGTTCATTCTCATTTCAAGAGTTTAGTCAACGGTATGCAGAACCATCTGCTATGGGGGATGCATTCACAACAAGGGAATGTCGTCTACAGGACACTACCAATCGACAAAATTCTATTGAAATTGAAAATGACCCATCAATTCAACTTGATGCTCAAAAACAAGAGTTGATTATGGAATGGGGACGTAGACAACACGGCGTTATTAATCAAGCAAAACAGTGTTATGAATGGGCGATTGAGAACGGTATTGCGAAAGAACAGGCTCGTGCAGTCCTACCAGAAGGTTTGACAAAGACACGTCTGTATATGAATGGGTCTTTGCGTTCATGGGTTCACTATATTGAGTTACGTTCTGAGAACGGAACACAGAAAGAACATATGGATGTTGCAAAGGCATGTGCAAAGGAGATTGCTAAAATCTTCCCACTAATGGAGAAATTGTAATGCACAAATTTAGTTATGAAAATACTTATCCAGACCAACTGCCAGTTACGGTTGAGTTTACTATTCCTAGTGATGCAAGTCTGGATGATATGTGTCAAGAGTTTACCAATTATCTAAGGGCGATTGGTTTTCATATTCCAGAAGGAAAATCTCTTGACTTTGTTCCCGAAGATGGGTATAGTAGTAAAGGTTGGGATTCATTTGAACCAGATGTAACTGAGGATTTTGAGCCTCGTAAAAAATTATGGGATGCAACACCACAAGAGTGGAATAATGCATATCAGAATGTAACGGTGAAATATAAAGAACATGACTAGAGTATTCGTTTTAGGTAACGGTGAATCTCGCAAAGAGATTAACACACAAGTATTAAAGACAAGAGGTTCAATATATGGATGCAATGCTGCATACCGTGATATTGAAGTCGATGGTTTGGTGTGTGTTGATGGGGGAATGATTCATGAAGTCTATTCCTCTGGATATTGTTCTAAGAACAAGATGTATGCAAGAGGTTGGACTAAGTTGCCTGAAATGATGTATTCTGATTTTGTTAATCTAGATGCATTGATGGGTTGGGGTGAAGGACTGAAGAGTGAAAACGAAAAGGGTAACAGAACTCAGTTTGTTTTCAATGGAACTGACCCTAACCAACTCAAAGCTCATTATGATATGGTTGTGCAAAAACATAACATCACAGATGAGTATGACCAATTAGAATTGCGTCAACTTATGGGAAACCACCAACAGTGGGTAACATGGGTTGAAGATGAGGACTGTGTTGAACCAATCCCTGTAGAAATAGAGGGATGGAGTGCAGGCCCCATCGCAGTAAGAATTGCTATCGAAAAAGAAAATCCAGTAGATGTATTTCTATTAGGTTTTGATATGGGTAGTAATGATGGTATGGTAAACAATGTCTACAAGGGGACTTCTAATTACGTCACACAAGACGCACCAGAAACCTTTGCTGGAAATTGGATACAACAACATGCCAAGAACTTTGCAGATTTTCCTCATGTGAAATTCTGGAAGGTAAACCCTGCTCCACTAGGGACTGATGAAACTAGTCGTTTCATTGAAGAGTGGAGAGATTATGATAACTTAGAATATATTGATTACACAGATTTGAATTTAGTTCTTGACTTTTCAATATATTTGTAGTATTATAAATAACAATAGATGATGAAAATGCATAGTTATACTATGCAAAATGTGAAATACTTAAACATACGATAACATACATAGGAGAATATAATATGTCTATCTCAGCTCTACGCAACCAGAACTCTCTGGACAAACTACTCAACCAAGTAAAAAAGGATGAGTCCCCAGCAACCGAAAAGAAGTCATACGTTGATGAACGTCTTTGGAAACCGAATGTTGACAAGGCTGGCAATGGTTACGCAGTAATCCGATTCCTGCCTGCACCACAAGGTGAAGAGTTGCCATGGGTTCGTGTCTGGAATCATGCATTCCAAGGCCCAACTGGACAGTGGTTCATTGAGAACTCTCTTACCACTCTAAATCAGAAAGACCCTGTTAGTGAGTATAACTCACAACTTTGGAACTCTGGTGTAGAGAGTGATAAAGAGATTGCTCGTAAACAGAAACGTAAACTGAAGTATTACTCAAACATTTATGTTGTGAGTGACCCTTCAAATCCAGAAAACGAAGGAAAGGTTTTCCTCTATGCATATGGAAAGAAAATCTTTGATAAGTTGATGGAAGCGATGCAACCAGAGTTTCCAGATGAAACTCCAATCAACCCATTTGACTTTTGGGAAGGTGCGAACTTCATGTTGAAGATTCGTAAAGTAGATGGTTACTGGAACTATGACAAGTCTGACTTTGAGAAGACTTCACAGTTGAAAGGTTCTGATGAAGAACTGGAATCAATCTACGGTAAGCAACACTCTCTTGCAGAGTTCCTTGCTCCTTCAAACTTCAAGTCTTACGATGAGTTGAAGACTCGCTTGGATGCAGTTCTAACTGGTTCTGTTGTAACAGGTAAGACTGCGGCTCAGATGGTAGAAGAGGAATCAACTCCTGCTCCTACATTCAAATCTGAACCAACCCCACAACCAGCAAGTGTCAGTGATGATGAAGATGATGACGCAATGTCATATTTTGAAAAACTTGCTAACGAATAAGGTGAACTAGTTAGAGTATCCTTGGTGTGCAGTAAGTCTCTTAGAGTCGTAACACCACACTAAAAAGACTAGGTAGTAAAGAGTGAAGGGGTAGAGTGTCAAAACTCTACCCCTTTTTTATTGTCATATTATTTTATGTGTCAAAACCTTGACAACGTATAAATATTGGTATACTAATTGCAAAGGAGTAGATATGTTTAAGGACAAACTAAAACTTCTTGCAGAAAAATTCTCTGAGGCATGGACAGCTTGTATGTTGTGCATGGTTCAAGGCGACTTGACTGTTCTAACCTTAAATCATGCCTACACTGCAAGTAAAACAGGAATAATTGCTGGTATAGCAATCGTTCTTGCAAGTTATTGGAACAAAGTAAATAACAAATATGGATTGATTTGGTTGACAGGTGTTTTAACAACATTTGCAGACTTGACAATTCATCCAACACATTTTGGGCCCGCATGGGCAGAGGCAGTAGTTACTGGATTGGCGGCCGCATTTTTAGCATGGGTTCTATCTAAAAAGGATTATAAATAGTCGCATGATTAGTTTCGATGTAGAAAATATTACCAAAGGTATTGGTGTAGTCACTGCCAGTCTTGCATTGATTGGTGGAGGATATACTCTGTGGGATAAGATTGAAAGTAAGGATATTCTTACTTGGGCGCCAGAATATTTTACAATTTCAGATGGCCCAAAAGATGGTTCTTTTGATGTTATCGTTGCAAGAGAAAAACACAGAGATGACTGTAAAGTTACTGGATTTAGACTTGAAGTCAAAGACAGTAAATATATGGTTCACACTGCATCCCCTAGTATTGCAAAGTTCTCAGGCCCCGCTAGTGACAAGATAGATAAGTTTGGTTTCTCATTTAGTATAGATGAAGAACATATTGACATGATACCAGAAGGCGAAGCAACTCTACTTGCACATATCGACTATGAGTGTCCAGAAGGCCCAGTAGTAGTCAACTATCCAGACCACGAAAACTTGAAATTTAATATTACAAACTAAATTCCCCTTATAAATAGTATTGTGAGTTGAGAAGAAACAATACTATTACTTTATCATTTGTAACGTAACAAGGAAATACAAATGATAGACCCTATTACAGCTCTTGCTACAGCAACGAGCGCATTCAATCTTATCAAAAAAGGTTTTGAGGTGGGCCGAGATGTTGAGTCTATGGGCTCAGACCTTGGACGATGGATGGGTGCTATGTCTGACCTCAAGAAGGCAGACGAATATGCCAAGAAGCCACCCCTATTCAAAAAAATATTTAATGCTGGTTCAGTTGAAGAAGAAGCCATGGCCGCATTCATGGCAAAGAAGAAAGCAGAAGAGATGCGTGACCAACTCAAGCAGATTATCTCTTGGCAAAGAGGCCCTGCTGCTTGGGATGAACTGCTTCGTATGGAAGCAGATATTCGTAAGAAAAGACAACAAGCAATCTATGACCAAAAAGAAAGACAAAGAAAACTTGTTGAGGGTATTGTTATTGCAGTCCTAATTGCTGGTTGTATTGCTATAGTTGTCGGTGGTGCTTGGTGGTTAATAGAATATAAAGCAAACAGAGGTTACTAATGTTAATTACATTGATTGTTGTCATAACATCTTTGATTGGTATTCTACTTTATGTAGCATTTATGGAAGACCAGTTATATCGTTCTCATAACATTCCAGAGTCGGAATTAGAAAAATCTGTGCGTCAACTTAAACTACGCATTGCAGACGCAGAGTGGAAATTCAAAAGAGAAATTGGTGAGTTATGATACACGCATTCATGCTAGTGGTTGTTTTGGGTGTGGGTGACGATAGAAGAGAACAACCTAATCCTATGATATTCAGAAGTATCAATACCTGTCTATACTATGCAGAGAAGATTCCAAAACAATACGGCAACTATAGGTATAGAGACTATATTCCAGCAAAAGATAGAGTTACTACTTACTGCAAACCTGTCTATGTTAAAGACGGGCCCAACATCTACGACCACTAAAAGTCAGTTCCTTGCCATGCTACGTTTCTATTTGAAATCGGAATAGGAAGTGGCATAGTTGAAGTCTTTGCATTATTTACAGTAGTCCCACCTTGGTTGATGATGATAGGTGCAGACGAACCACCACTACTACCATTTTCCAAACCAGCAGCAAGAAGTTGATTTGTTCTTTGAGCAGTCATAACTTGTCCATCTTGTGATGGAAGAATAAGTTCTGGGCCCTGTTCTCCAACCAAATAAGGTTGTCCAGATTTGATAGGCCCACCCATTGCTCTTGCTTCTGCATTAGCAAGAAGTGCCTCAATTTGTTCAACTGCTTCACGGTCAACAGATGCACCAATAAAGTCTGGGCCTGTATATACATTTTCCCCTGCTTCTGAACGTGCAATTCTATCTTGTGCTGCAGCAAGGGCATCTCTATATGCCTGAATCTGTTGTTCTGACATTGGTGGTGGTGGGTCAGTTTGGTCTTCTTCATCATCTCCCCCACCTAGTCCAAGTGCAGATTTAACCCAGCCTGGAGTCCATGATGGTAAGAGTCCTTCAATCGCATTACCCAAATCAAAGTCAAACAATCCTGCCAACCATTCCCATACAGAGTTTAGTGCAGATTTAATTGTTCCCCAAAGAGAGAACGGTTCACCCTCTGGGTCACTCCAACCAAATAGTCCCAGAATCCAGTTTATTGCTGCATCAATAGGCCATGTGATAAATGATATAAGAGAATCATATCCACCAAGCAATCCTGTCCACAATGCTTGAAGTGCTGCAACAGGGTCAGTAAAGAGTGTTCCAATCCAATTGACCGCACCTTTTAACATATCAAAGATAAACCCAATAGAATCCCCAATTAGTTCTGAGAACGAAAAGTCTGCCATAAATGACATATCAAATCCAAGAACACCACCAATCCATTCTACTGCACCTTTGAGTAGGTCAAGAGGCATACCAATTAGTCCTTGTAGGAGTTTAGTAATACCACCTTCAATACCACCGATGATACCTCCTTCATCATAACCATCCATGAAACCAGTAACGAAGTCAAACACAGACATAAGAACAGTGATAGGTAGGAAAATCTTACCTAATACAGTTCCTAGTGTTTTTGCAAATGACATGATAGGTTTGAAGACACTCATTGCACCGTCCATTGCCAGGAAACCAGTTTTGATTGGTGCAAGAGCAGTCTTAATACTGTTAATTATTTTAGTAACAAAACTAACTGCATCAGACATTGCATCCCCAGCTTTTGCCATGCCTGGGATGTTCATTGGGTTTAGTTTACCAAGTATATTTCCTATACTTGTGAATAATTGACCTATCTTTGCACCAGCACCTTGTAGAACTTTTGCTTCAGGCCCAAAAATAAATGTGTCTAGTGAGACAAAAAATGTTTTAAGAATACCACCAATTTTTGCAAGTCCACCAGTGGTAAAGGATTTAAGAATTGCGAATTCTGCTTTGAGTGTGGTAAAGAATGAACTAAGGGCAACAACAGGTGCTGCAATAAGACCGGCAATTGCACCAAGTCCCATACTACCACCAGTTTTCACTGCATCACCAAATCCTTTTGCAAGGTCAGTAATTCCGGCACCGATATTTTCAAGAAGAGTGATTTGTTGTTGGTCTTTTTTCTCTTGTTTTGCCTTTTGCTCTTCAGCAGCAGCGCCGGCCATTTCATCACCACCCAATAATTCAAATCTTTTTGCTGCAGTATCTACAAAGAATTTTCCATTGTCTCTTAAATTTGCAATACCTTCCTCAGTAAATCCATGAAGATTTTTTGCAGACATTCCAAGTGCTTCAATTGCATCTTTGAATGCAGCAGTATTTGCTTCTGCTGCTTTGTTTAGTTCATGTGTTTTCCTTTGCATAGCAACTTGGCGAGTTTCTATACCTAGTCTTTTTGCGAGAATCATATCTTCTCGCTTTTGCTTCATTTTTTGAAATATTTTACTACCAATAGAAGCAGTAAGTCCAGCAAATGGCAATTGTCCCAACTGACCTGCTAGTTGGTCTAGTTTTAAATCTTTTGCAAGAGTTGGGCCTAATCCAGAAAGTCCTTGAACAGCACCAGATAAGTCACTAACTGCTGAGTTGAACCTTTTGTTGGAGTCTCTTAGTTCTCCAACTGCTTTCGATAGACCTTCATGAACAGTTTCTGCCATTTAATTATACCTTATTTCTTTTTATCGGAGTATGCATTACCAGCAAAGAATGCTGCTACAATTGCCGCAACAGATACGAAATACGTTGCAGCCATATCTCCTAAAATCTTTGATGCTTGTTCTAGTCCAATCACGTTTGCAATAACTACTGCAAATGGATACAACAGCATTCCAAACAATGAGAACCAGGCCATTTGACGCATTGCATCTCGGCGGGCATCAGCATCTTCTAGTGCTTTTCTTTTAAATTCCAAATCCATCTCCATTTCGTCTAGGGAAATGTGTCCATCACCATTAGTGTCTTTTTTTGCTACTGATTCATCAACAGTAACCGTTTTCTTTTCTTCCACTAACCTCTCCTTACAGTCTCTTTTTATTTATGTTTACGATTAGCAGCATCCTGTCTGCGTTTCATATTTTGTTCCTCTATATACTGCGTCAAGAGGTTTACATATATCTCCCTCTCCCACGGCAGCATGTTTTCAAGTTCTGTTAAAGAGTATTGATGTTGCTGCATCAATGTAAAATTGAGTTTGTAATAGTTTTGTAAACTATTGTGAGAGAGGGCTATCCGAAAAAATTCGCCATCCCTTCCAATACAACTTCACTTTCAACACCAGTATTTGGATTCTTAACCTTAACAGAATGTTTCACTTTAGGCATAGTATCAAAGAATGCATTGACTTCTTGGAATTGTTCATGTGTCAATGACTCAATAAAGTCTTTCAAGTCTTTCTTGTCCATGTCATTCTTCTCATAGACATTATCTGCATCATAAATTTGATGAACACAACTTTCAATCAACTCAAAAGTTGTCTCTGGATTACTAGAATCAATTAACATCAAATCAGCGACTTTAGGGTGACGCATAATAACACCAATATCCTCAGTCAATTCAATTTTTTCTTTGTGTTCTAGATTTTTAACACACTTAACATCTTCTAGATTAATCTTTACAGATACTCTAGTTTCTTTATCATCTAGACATGTTACTGTAGCATCTACAGTTTCTCCAACAGACTTAGCACGAAGTTGTAGAAACACATACTCAATATCAAAGAATGCATGTTCACCCTTTTTCATCTTACCAAAGGTGCAATCTTCAATGATATTTTCAACTGCTCTCAACATATCTGCTTCTTTGCCAGACTGCTGTGCGAGCATAAGTGCCTTTTCCTCTTTAACAAGGAAAGGACGGTATTCAACTTTTTCACCAGTTGAAGGGAGTGTCAACTCATAACTAACTGAGTTCAGTTTTGGTAATGCCATAATATTTTCTCCTATTTACATTACGATATTATAATTTAGAAACCGCCGAAACCACCAATACCAAGGTTGCTAAACGGTTTATTTGTTATGCCCTTGAAGAAGTTTTTGACAGATTTAATCTTCTGTATCTCACCAACGACTTTATTGCGGGCAGCAATACCATCGTTGAATGCTCTACTTACATCTTCAAACCACTTCTTCTCTCTACCAACAAATCTGTCTGGGCCTCCTGTCATACCATCATAGAATGTTCTTCTAGGACGGGCCGCAGCAAATGTAGGTTCTTTACTTGGATACACTTGTGACGTATTATTTACAGGGTCACATAATAGTGGAATCCATTCCTTAAACGCAAAATCTACTTGAAGTCTAAGAACCTCATTATTTGAACCTTGAGAATATTCAAGTGGATTTACTGTTTTAGGGAATACTTCTTTTAATCTAATACCAGCAGTCTTTCTGTCTTTTTCGTCTAACTGGAAACAATCAAAATCTGTTACATATCTATTATAGTATTCTAAGTCATAAGTAACAGGGTCAACAATAACATCCTGCCACTCATTGAATACTTCTTTTTCTTCATGTGTATTTGTCATGATGAATGTCATCTGAATACTGTCTGCATAACTTAAACCAGTTGCAATCTCGTATGAAGGCCCATACACATTTGTGTCTTCTGTAGTGGTTATGTTTTTGCCAGGAAATGTTACAGACTGCAAACGCAACGCAAGGGTTGATGTGTTAGTCGAAACAAATCTTTGAGGAAGTGCCTCAGGCAAAGTGAATACCACGTTGAAACGGTTAGGACGTGCCACCGTATTCATTACTGATTGGAAATCGTCTATGGATGCCATTTATTTAATTCCTAATAGGTTGTCTAGTCATACGTCTAGAATCTGCATATACTTGTGTGTCAGTTGCATGTCTGAAGTCTTGAACTGGCAATAATACTGCTGTCATCATTTCTTCTGCATTGATTACACGGAAGGGAGTTCTTACATTACTCATTAAGTATTTCTTTACACACGGTTGCACTAATCGGTTTCTTTTAATTTTGTTCCATGTTAGTCTAATCTGTGTGGTCTCATCAAACTTATCGTTGTTCGCAAATTCACTAATCACATTTAGGAGTTTGAGACGCATAGGGATGGACAAGTAATGGAAGTTGAGTCCTACAAACGATTCACTAACTGCACCACCACCCTCAGGCATGATTGGCATGATAAGAGGGAATCTATCATAATATGGGAGTATGTTCCTATCATCCTTGTATTTTGGGGAATATAAGAACATGTTCATATGTCCGAATCTAGGTCTTGTTCTTATAACACCCTCACGGATAAGTTCTCTTGGAGCAGGAGTTCCCATGTCCTTGATTTTCTCACGAAACCAACGAACACTTCTGTCCTTACCACCTGTCTTCTTTTGTAGTTCTTCAAAATATGTCATACCTCTATTTATACGTTATCCAAGATGTTCTTCTGTAAGTATCATAAATTCCATACCCCTGTCCCTAGTCCAATCGACTGCAGCCTTGAACTTTGCTTCATTGACCCCCCACGTCCTCACTTCATTGATGAATTTCTTGGTTTTACGTTGTTGGGGTTTTGGGGGCATAGTCTGGTGTTTAGGTTTAACCTCAATAATGATTCTCTTATAAGAACCATCTACCTGTTTAACCTTTATGTAAAAATCTGGGAAATAACGGTGTCTTCTACCATCTAAGGGAGATATATAAGGTATGACTACTTCTTCACTCCCCCACTCAACAATGGCAGAGTTTTTATCACAATACACCATAAATTTTAGTTCCCATGATGAACGGTAATATACCTTCTCATGGTTACCTTTATATTTTTCGGGGTTCTTTACACGATATCGACCACTGTATGCCATTACAAACCTTATAAATACTTAAAACAATTATAGGACTATTTAGTAATGCCAGGACAATCTCATACAGGTTCATCAACTGTAAACATGCAACTTGCTAAGCAATCGTTTAGGAATGGTTCATTGGTATATCCGTCAGATGTTGGTGAGTTGACAAGAAGTAAACATTATATTCAATTCTTTGTCAACGAACAAGCACACGCCGAAGCACGATTGGGTATCGGTGCATATGAAGGTCAGTCCAACATGAACCGTGAAAACAGTAATGTTTCGGTTCAAAGAGCTCCGACTAGACGTGCGGCAGGTTCTATCTCTCTCTACATGCCAAGTCAGTTAAACGTGTCTCAGAAGGCAAACTATGGTGAAGCAGAGATTGGTGCATTGGTTGCTGGGGTGAGTAATGCTGTAAACACTTTTGGAAGTAATTCAAATACAGAGGGAGTTATCTCCCAAATTACTCAAGCTGCTGGTAACTTGTATGATGCTGGTAGTGCTGGGTTTGCACAAAAGTTGGCAGGACTTGCAGAAACCGCTGGGGCAACTGGTGCTGTTGCAGCAGTTAGTATTCAGCAGGGTAAAATTACTAACAATAGAACAGAGATGAAGTTTGAAGGTATTGACAGACGTGCATTCAACTTCACATTTAGACTACTTCCTCGTTCACACGATGAAGCAGAAAGAATTCAACAGATTGTGTCAATCTTTAGAGCATCTTCAATGCCTGAGTTTGACCCATCAGATTCACTCAAAAGAACAATGATTGCTCCTGCTACATTCGATATTCGTTATATGACAATTATCAATGGTAGTCATTTAGAGAATCCAAGACTTCATAGAATTGGAACATCTGTTCTAGAGGGGGTTGATGTGAAGTATGGGGGTGACCGTCCACAGTTCTATCATGACGGACAACCAGTAGAAACTGAATTGACACTAGTATTCAAAGAACTAGAAATCATGACAAAAGAAAAAATCAACGAAGGGTATTAATAATGTATTTTAAGAAATTCCCTAAAGTTAATTATGATGTAAGAGGTAATGGTATCCTACAAGAGATGGTAGATATCACTCGTAGGATTCGTGTTCTAGATTCGACACTACTAAACTATGTCAATTTTGACTTCTATGATGTAAGGGACGGAGAACGTCCAGAACACCTTGCTGCAAACTACTATGGAGACTCAAGACTGTATTGGATTATCCTTCTTGCAAACAATATTAAAGATGTGTATACAGATTGGCCCATGACAGTCAATCAATTTGAAACCTTTGTTGCATCCAAATATGATGACGTGAATGGTATACATCACTATGAAGTTTTTCAAGAGTCTGGTGATACTACACTTAAACTAGAGTATCCAAATGACCCTGCTCAGACAGTTCCAGTTGATGCAACACCAATCACAAACTATGAGTATGAAGAAGAGATACAAAACCAAAAGAGAAAAATTAGGTTAATCAGACCTCAATATGTCAGTCAGATTAGGACTGAATTTGAAAACAAAATTCGTGGGTAATTGAATGGCGGAGTTAAGATACGCTGGTGAATATATTGTTGATGTTTGTGAACTGCATGCTGTAAGTGGTGCGGTTATCGACATGACTGAACAGTTTTCGACCATTTCTATTTTTGAAGACATTTTCTCAAACTTCATAACTGGTTCGATTTCATTTGTAGACACAAACAATCTACTTACCAACCTTCCTATTATTGGACAAGAGAAGTTGTTGTTAAAACTAACAACACCAAATGGTGATGACATAAGCAATCGTCTTAGTTCGATTGATTTTACTGACACCCCACTCTACATCTATAAGGTTAATAACAAATCTCAAGTAAACGATAACACAGTTGCGTTCTCAGTATCATTTACTACTGGTGAGGCAATTCGTGCAAATCGTATTAGGGTTGCACAGTCTTTTGATGGAGAACCTTCAGAAGACATTGTTAAGAAGATTTTGCGTGACGAAGAGTTGATGAATTCTAAGAAAGAATTCTATTATGAACTCACCAATAATAACTATAAGTTTGTTGCTCCAAACATGCGTCCAATGGAGTTTATCAACTCTGTTGCTAGACGTTGTTTGTCTAAAGAATACAACAATGCACCCACATTCTTATTCTATGAGACCATCAAAGGTTTTTACTTCAGAACCCTTGACAGTATGATGGACAGAAAGAATCCAAGATTCATTTATCGTGAACTCACTCCAAACACTATCCCAGAGGGGGAGTCACGTCCTAATGCGGCAATCAACCTTACTAACATTCTGAATTATGAAGTCCTACCTACAACAGATGTGATGATGAATATGAGGAAGGGTATGTATGCGTCCAAGTTGACTATGATTGACTTGGTAAACAAGACAGCACAGAATGTTGAGTATAACTACTTTGACGATTTTCCAGAAGACACACATGCAGATGCTTACAATGCATATGCTTCTGTGAATGCTCCTCTTGCATCACAGGCAAGAGATGATTTCCAAAACAGATTATCAGACTATTCAGAAGCCGCAATCTTTATGCAGGCAGTGGATAGAGACAGTCCCAATGGGTTGTTTACTTCAAGATATGAAGGACAATATGATTACATGGGAACTGATAATTGGTTACAAAGAAGAAAAGGAAGATTTTCTTCACTAGATTCTGCTATCACTCTAAGAGTAGAAGTTCCTGGCAACACTACGTTGCAAGCAGGGGACTTGATAGGTATCGAAATGCGAAACCAAGGTATACTTGCAGAGGATAAGAAAGACCCATATTTCAGTGGCAGATATTTGGTGAGAAAGTTGCGTCATGAATTCAGTTTTGCAGAGGGTTCTCCAAAACATACAGTCTATCTAGATTGTGTTCGTGACACAATTAAACAACCATATCCATCAATAGGGATAGGGTATGCCGATGGGGGTAACTCTACTGAAGAGATTATTCCACTTGGTTCTGAAAGTCCCAATGATGTATCATTTTAAGGAGGAAACGACAACTCAATTTTTGTTATGACGTTCAAACTATCATAAGAGGATTAAAATGACAACAAAACTCAAAAACAGACTTCAAAAAATGAAATTCCAAAAACAAGTAACCCGAAGGTATGAAATTGAGGAGGCATCGGAAGATGATAAAATCTACGAAGAATTATATAGAAAACGAACGATGGAGTTGTTAGGAAGACAAGTCGCCGCATAGACTTTTTCTACAAAACTGCGAAAAGCCCTTGATTTTTCAAGGGCTTTTTTTTAGCGAAAATATATTGACTTTGTTGTGAAAACAACTATAATAGAAGTATAGATTGATGGAGAGAGTTATGAAAGACGTTATTGAAAAAATCAGTGAAATCCAGAGTATCATTGAACGTGAAGTTGAGTGGCCCTTGACTGACCATGTTGAGTTGAAAGAGATTGCTCCCATGTTGTGTAAAATCAACGCAAATTTGGGTATGTTACAATGTGTCGCACAAGAAATCGCACAAAAAAGTGAAGAAATGTTGTAAAAACATCTTGACAAACACTTTTTTATGTGGTAGCTTGTATAGGTAAGATGAGAGAAAGAGGTATGAATATGAATTTTGTTGGAACAGTTGACGCCCATGAGGCATACAAGATGGCCCTCGCCACTAACAAGATGGGTAACGACCTTGCAAACAAGTATGCAAACTATGTTTCTAAGAAGTTGCGTCAACAGAAAACTGGACGACTCCAAAACTCTTATGTAGACTCTGGACGCAACAAGGTCTACAAGTCTGAATGGGCAACTGAACGTAAGTTCCCCGAAGCACGACAGTCTATGACTGAAAAAGAGATTACCAAATTCTACAATCGAGTAGTCAAGTCTAAAACTTATCAATCACTGGTCACTGAACGTGGACAGTCTGACCCTGCTTTGCGTATTATGAAAACAGTAAACTACAATGCTCGTGTTGCTGGTCAGGCATCATATCGTGGAGTTGCACTGCAACCTTCATGTGGAATGAACAAGTGGGTTGTCCTACATGAACTGGCACACACTGCTGGTCATATGCACCATGACTTACCGTTCCGTCAGGCACTGGTGAAATTGATTTCACGTTTCTTGGGAACAGAAGTTGCGAAGGAACTGAAACGACAGTTTCGTGCCCACAAGGTTAAGATGAGTGTTTCTCAGACTATCAAGTCGCCCGAGAAATGGTTACAAGATTATAATAAAATGGCCGCAATGCGTGCCAAAGTGAAAGGAAATAAATGATGACATTATACTTAGATATGGATGGTGTTCTTGCTGACTTCTTCAATGCATTTGCAAAGAGGTTTGGTAAAGACCACTGGAAATTGATTCAAGACAAGGAGAAGGCAATCGCTGCATTGCGAGGGACTGACTTCTTCTATACACTAGAGAAGTTCGACTCTGCTGATACCCTAGTCAACTATGCAATGGACTATGGTGATTGGGGAATCTGCTCTTCACCACTCACTGGTGACAGGGACAACTCTGCATACTGGAAGAGACGTTGGTTGACTAAGAACTTCATGATGCCAGAGATTGATAAACTAATCTTCACTGGTATGAAAGAGAAGTATGCAACAGACCCTCTTGATGGTAAACCAAATGTCCTAGTAGATGACAAACCATCTAACATTGACAGGTGGATTAAGAAGGGTGGAATCGGAGTTTTGTATCAGGCAAATGAGGATTCAGTCGAAGAACTGATAAAAAAACTTGAAGAAATTCTCAAATAATTCAGAAACCCTTGATTTTCAAGGGTTTTTTAATGCATTTTTTTTGTAAAAAAGTGAAAAAAGGTGTTGACAAAGTTGTTCTAATAACATATACTGGCTATAGAAATTGAGAGAGAAAGGAAATACGAAATGGCTTATATGAATCAAGAGAAGAAACAGAAACTTGCCCCTGCTATCAAAGCAGTATTGAAGAAATACGGTATGAAGGGGACTATCGGTGTTCGTCACAACATGAGTCTTGTAGTCAACATCAAGTGTGGTAAGCTTGACCTCTTGGGTGCTGCTCAAAAACATGCTGATATGGTCAACGAACAACGTGGTATGAAATACCAAGGTGATGTTGGTAACTATCTTCAAGTCAACGAGTTCTATGCCGCAGAGTGGGCACGAAAGGTTGGAGAAGAAGAGATTGCAAACTTCTACGATGAACTGATTGCTGCAATGAAAGGTAACGGTTGGTATAACAACAGTGACCCAATGACTGACTACTTTGACATTGCATACTACACTGACATTAACGTAGGAAAGTGGGACAAGGGGTATGAACTTGCTGCTTAAATTGTGTGGATTGGTCATCCTCTACTTTGTTGTGATGACCGTTGGACTTGCATTAATATTCGCAAACATATAGGAGAGAGATATGAAATTACCTAAAGAATTGACTTTCATTGCAGACGCCGGACATGGTTACTTGAAAGTCCCAATGAACATTTTGGAAGCATACGGTTTGGTTGGAAAGATTAGCGACTTCAGCTTCAAGAGCAAGAACTTTGGTTTCCTTGAAGAAGATTGTGATGCTGGTTTGTTTCTGAAGACTATCAAAGAACAGGGTAACGAACACCACTACAAGATTGTAGAGAAACATGTCGATGGATATGCTGCGTGTCGTAACTATGAACGTTTTACAAAGAAAGGTGTGTAATATGAAAACAGTAATTGGTGCGTTACTACTGTTTGTTGGATTCATCACTATGGCAGGAAGTGCTGGGGATTGTGATGGCAAATGTATGGAGTATGCAAATACTTTAGGTGAAATGATAATTATTGCATTAATTGGGTTGACAATGACCGTAATTGGTGGTATGATATTATTAAATGAGAATAGTAAATAGAGAGGTATATTATGAAAAACTTTGAGACAGATGTAAACATGAACATGAGTTCACTACAGGGACATATCAAAACAACTTATGATAAGTTGGTTGAGTTGTTTGGTAAACCTACATATTCTGATGCAGACCCTTATGAAAAGGTGAATGCAGAGTGGACAGTTCAAACTGAAAATGAAGATGGAGATATCGTTAAGTTCTCTATCTACAACTGGAAAACTGGTTCTGTTCCTACTGAGGAATACAACTGGCATATCGGTGGATATGGTTTCGATGCAGTTGATGCCGCATATGAGGTTATCAATGGATGATTTGTTAGGTAAACGCATTGATACAGTCAATGAACTTTTGAAACAACCGTTGCCCGATTGGGCAAGGAACTATTGGACAACTGTTCAACAACAACTTTTGAGACAATTAAATGTCAAAAACATCAAAGACACTAACTGAACTCGCAGAGAAATATGGTGAGTCGATAGACAACCTTCCTACTGATGTATTGATGGAGGCAATTTATAATGAGCGGAATGCATCTACTGCCGGCGTATTACACGACAAACAATCAAAAGAAACGCAAAAAGAAAAAGATTAACCCTGCCAAGTATGAAGATTCTTGGAGAAAACACAACAAATTTCTAAAGTCTATTCGTTGTGAGAAAATCACGTTAGACGAATATATTGACTACATCCAAGGCAGGAGAAGTGTTACGGAAGCACGGCGGTCTCCAAAACCGCAAGCTGGGGTTCGACTCCCTGCTCCTGTGCCATATACTAGAGAGACTAAGGACTATCCTAGTCTTTCTAATAAGATTCCTGTTGGACATGCAGCCAAAAAGGAATATCCAGTGTATACTGGAAATGCCGTCATAGGACAGGCATATAACAAGGGTGGACTACAAGTGTTGTCCACAAGTGAAGCAAATGACCCAATGACGGGCAAACGGAGATAATTATGAGTGATACCGTAGACTTTAAGCAAATTGAATATCATCAAATGACAATCTACAAAACTATGTCAGTAGACAATTCGTGGATTGAAGAACAGGGCCTGACAGTAGACAGGTTCAAAGAAATCCTATCACACCAAGGCGGTGGTTTTAATGCCCCAGAACCATATGGAGATGAACCAACAGATGAAGAATCTGATATGTTCATGGAAGTTGTTTGGGGTGCAGATTGTTGCGATTCTGAAGAGGATTTGTGGACTGACCGTAAGGGTGGTTATGATATTGACTATGAACTGATTGAAGAGGATGATGAATAATGGCAAATCATGTAAGTTTTAGTATTCGTTTTGAACAAATCAACGATGCTGCAAAAGCCCGTTGGCAAGAAATGACAAGTAACCTTGTCCAATCCAATTATGAATATTGGTTTGGTGACTTGTGGGTGGATGGTAAAGAAGGTTCACCTACCACTGAAGAGGTTCGTCAATACTCTTGGACTACTGATGTAATTGGCCCTAAGTGGTGTTATATCCAAGACTTTGATGATGATGGTTGTTCTGGTTACTCTGCATGGTCAGCACCAGAAGAAGGACTTGTAAAAATCCTAGAGGAACTAGAGGAACTTGACCCTAACATTATCACATCATTCTATTATGATGATGAGATGCCGAACTTCTATGGTGTCTATGTCTATGAAGGTTCTGAAATGGAAGACGGTTTTGAAGACGATGAAGATGAGTTGCGTGACCGTATCTTTTCAAATGAAGAATACAAACACATCAAAGAACAGTGGGACGAAGATAACGTTGAATGGGTAACTGATGACGATGGTGACCAGACAGATGAGTCTTCTGCTGCTGAAGAAGAGTTTCGTGATGCAATGTATGAAGTCATGAATGAAGCACAATCTGACCTTGTTGGGGAAACTGTTAAATATATTCAAGAACGTCAACAAGAAAACGTAGGGTGTTGACATAGTATCTACCATGTGGTATGATTATTATATTGTTATGAAAAAGGTGAAACATGGTAGATACATTTACAGTAGAGAACATTTCGTTTGGTGATTTAAATCAAGACGAACTGTCAAAAATGTTTACAGACGGTAGACTTGCATCACACTTCTTAGAACGTCAATTGACAAAGTGGTATCCATACTTGACCTTTGTGGACAAGAAGGGACATGACCACTTAGACGAGCAGGGTAAGAAGTATGACCAAAAATGTTTCACGAAAGGTGGACTTGGTTTCGCCCCATCTCATATGGGTGGGAAGGGAAGAGTCTTTGTCCAAGAAGAAGCACATGAACATGCTAAGGATATCACTTACATCTGTTGTGATGTTGTGGATTTTCCTACTGTGCGTGTGAGGTTTGCTAAGGGTTCTGACTTAATCAAAATCTATCCAAAGTGTAGAGTTCCATTCAAAGACAGAGGAGAATTTTTCGGTGAGTGATGAACAGTATGTTGTTGTAACAGCATTATCTCAATTTAAGATTCGTTATGTAGTTCCAATGAGTGAACTACAAAAAGAGAATCCAGATGCACCAGTAGACCCTAAGTGGGCTCTGGATGGTGTGACTTGTAGTGACTATGAGGAGTTCTCACAAGAACACTTGGGTGAGGTAATCACTGATTGGTGTGTTGAGGATGAGGAACAAATCCTAGAACGGTTTGACAGAGAGAATGATTATCTCGCTGGTTGGACTAAAGAACAGAAATTAAATAACATTCGACATAATGGAACATCACATGAGCGAAGATATGCCGAGGATGAATGATACAACGGTGGACATCTGCACCATAGTGTTAGTTTGTTTTGTGGCATTCATTATTGGATTACTTGGTGGTTCGTTTGATGTAATGGTTATCATTACATTACCATTATATGTTGGACTTAGATATTTGCAGATAAAGAGGTTGATATGAGCGAAAAGAAATATCAGTTAATGATTGACCCTACCCCAGCTGGGTGGGCATATGGATTTCCAAAGGCACTACCAGAACACTCAATCTCTGGAAGTGGATATGATTTATTCATACTAAGTAGTTTTGACTTGACGAAATGGGTAGTCGAACAAGGATATCCAGAAGAGTCATTTCAATATTATAGGACTTGGCCTGAAGAGGTTGACCCCTATGTGACGCCAGGGAGTGATTGTCAAGAATGAGAAAACTTTTAGTTTCAATATGGAGATGTGGTGGTAAACTATATCGAAGTTACACAGATGGAACTATTGAAGAGGAGAATCTAAATGAACAGACTAGAACGCATTCAATGGTTAAAGGAAAGACATCAACAACTGCATAGAGAGTGTGAAGAATCACCCTCAAAGGATTTGAAGAAAGAGAAACTGTTAATCAAAGACGAAATTGAACGGTTGGAATATAATCCAGATGAACATCAAGGCGGTGTGGAGAGTTTTCGATGAGTAAGAAGTATATTCACGTTAATCAGCACAAAATTCGTGCAAACAAAAAACATGGAACTGATGAACCAGTTATTACCATCAAAGAAGGCAAGAGTAACACATACTGTCATGAGGTGAAAATCAAGGGTGACAGTGTTGTTAAATATGGTGGTAACGATAAACCACTATTGTCTTGTGGTGCAAGAGTTGTTATCGAAACAGAAGGTGAAGTAGAGATTGTCCGATGAAAGTAGAAATCGGTGAATATCCAGATGAAGGTGAACAGAAGGTAGTAGTTCATATTGACAAGTGGGATACTTGGAGTATGGATTACACACTTGCTCCTATTATCTTACCAATGTTGAAACAATTGAAAGCAACCAAACATGGTTCACCAGATGTAGACAATGAAGATGTTCCAATCAATCTAAGAGCACCAGAAGAAGATGTTCTCAAGTATAAAAAACTAGGTGAAACAGACCCAGACTTCTTCAAGCGCTGGGATTGGGTATTGGACGAAATGATATACGCCTTTGATTGCAAGGCAAATAAGGATGAGGTGTATATGCGATTTGATATTAAAGATAGAATCGCAATGCAAAAAGAACAAGATAGGATATCAAATGGTTTCAGACTGTTTGGTAAATACTACGAAGCCCTATGGGATTAGCAAGGACAGTCTATGTCAGAAGAACCAAGAGAGATACGGATTGATGGACTCACTGATGAACAGTGTGATATGTTGGATTTGATATATGCATGTGATAGCTCAACAGAACTGAGAGAATTCCTTGGATGTTTAGACGTGAGAGAACGGGCAATGGCATATTGTCTAATGCAACTTGTGATGTATGAAACTATCGAAGCAGAAATCATTGAACCTATGACGCACTATCCAGATGCGATACGAATTATCAACAAACTCAAAAAATAAAATCTATTGACAATCCCCCCTGTTTTTGGTATATTTAAACATGAAACAGGAATACATTGATTATTGGAAGAAACACAAAGCCCCTTGTGTGGGTATGTCTAGGATAGGTAATGGAAGATGGGAATCTGTTCATGCTGATGGACAAACAAGAAAAGGTGCTTGGTGGATACGATGCATTCCACAAAAGTATATAACATGGAACAGAAAGGGATTGTGTCTTGACTTATCGACCATTACCCGACAACCTCACCATAGGAATAAGTGAGATTGAGGGACTTGGACTATTTGCAACTGAATTCATACCAGCAGGGACAGAACTTGGTATGAGTCATTTCTATTGGGGAGAAACGTTGATGCGAACACCACTAGGTGGATTCTATAATCATTCTGATGAACCCAATATAGAGAAGTATCAAAAGGATTCACGGTTCTTTCTGATAGCAATTGAAGATATCGAACCACTGGAAGAGTTGGTATGTGAGTATACATTTTACGAACTTTCCTATGCATCTAACGACAACACAACACCAAAACTGAGGTTAGTATGAGGAACAGCAGATATATCACATTAATGTCTAGGGTAGACAGTCTTGAGCAACAACTCAAGAATCATCTGTTGTTGTCAAAACAACTAGAAAACAAATGGATGACATATGCCACTCATCGTGAGACAGGTATTGTCTATGACACTGAGATTCTGGATAGACAGGTAATGCAAATAAAGGATGAACTTGAGGAAGTAAAGAAGGAGCTTGATAATGAGTAAGTCAGTGAGTGTAACGGTATCACTAGACCAGTTTAGGACAGTAGACCTACTGGAAGACCTTGTGAACCGCATAGATGACCATCTACACGACCCAGAACCGAAACATGACCCTTACCTCAACTCACTATCTAAAGAGACGAAAGATAAGATGCTGAGGTGTCTGAGGGAATACTACTAATGTGGGTTACACGAGCACAGAAGATTGCGTGGGGTAGTTATACAGATAGACGTAACAGTTTTGACGATGATGACGATATCAAACGATTTATGATGATGGTGCATAATGATACGTCACTAAAAGACTATCTACGTTCATTCCTGCCCAAAGGAACATTCTCATTCAAACCTAAACCAGATGGACAATATGGTGTGGACTTGGGGTTGTTCTCAGAACAAGGTAATCCAGTAGCAACGATTGATATTGAACGATGGAGTGCATGGAAGGATGACTGGCCTTCCTATTACAAACACATCCATTTTTTGGGACGTAAGGAAAAGTTTCTTAATCAACATGACGCACCATTCTTCATGGCCTTCCTTAATTATACAAGGAAGAAGGTGATTATGATATCCCAGAAGGACATTGACAAATACCCTACAATCAACAAATACTTCTCATATAAGAAGGTATCAGATAGGGTAAGAGAACTACCTATGTCAGAAGGACACATCTTTGGAGAGAATATCACAGATAGAGAACAAGGACTATTTGTATGAGTAAGGTAGAGAAATACATCACTATGAGAATGGATATGCTCAAAGAAGAGTTACATAAGAACCCATCAGAAGAGAATACACTAGTGATTATGCATAGTGTAGGAGAGTTAATGATGGTATTAGACTTGGTAAGACGTAACAATACGCCCATGCGGAAACAAAACCCACAATAACCCATAAAATCCCATATTTCCCCATAATATTAAAAAAGGCTAAAATAAATGGGCTAAGGTGTTCTGTCTAGGGGATTACTACACGTTTTTTATGAGCAGTCAAGATTTTTTTTGAGATTCTCGCATTTTTTTTCGTGTCCCCCTCACGTTTTTTGCGGCTAATTATCCAGTATATCACACTTTTTTGCACCTGTCAAGTAAAATATTTTTTGTGTCAGATTGTCACACCCTTGTAAGTCGTTGATTTATAAGGGTTTTTTGTTTGTCAAGAGAAATATTTTTTTTATTTTTTTTGCATTTAGGGGTTGACATATGTTCTTAAAACAGGTATACTGTAAGTATAGAGTGAGAGAAAGAGGTATGACTATGAAGAACTATGTAACAGGTTATGAATACACAGGGAACAATGCAAACACCCTTGCGGCAGCGAATGTAGACGCAGTGGTGACCTTTAAACAGGCTATCAAGGAGTTGGGTATACCAGGCGCCAAGATGAAGGGTCTGAAAGCGTGTGCGACCCTTGTGAGGTTCTCTAAGAATAAGACTGAGGAAGATGAGAATGGTGTGACTAAACCTAAACCAATCTACTTCAGTGTGTTTGATGCAGAGGCAGTTCTTGCACGAAAATAATTTAAAAAAAGTGAAAAAAGTTCTTGACATGGCCATTGTAATCTGGTATATTAGCTATGTTGGGTTTGAGAGAATAGTAATTAATAACAGAGAGGATATATGATTATGGATACAGTGATTTGGGCAGATATGGAAGCTTACAGAGGTATTGGTAAGGGAGAGAATGATACAGAGACTACGTTCATTCCTGGCCCTGAGAATAAGAGAGAGTGTCCTTGTGATACTTGTCCTATGATGGAACAGTGTCTTGCAAACGCTACTGAGTGTAGTGCAATGAGGAACTGGTGTAGCAAGGGAGACTTTGCTGATAAAGATTTAATGCGTCTAGTAAGGAAGTGTGCATAATGGATTACACAGTATTCTTTTTTAACTTCGGATTCACTAAACATTTCAATGACTTAGAGTCTGCCATGACATATGGTAAGGAGTCTGGATTTGAGTGTGCAGTGATAGACAAAGATGGAAACCAAGTAAAGGTATTCAAAGTGATTTAAAAGTTTTGGGATATAGCTCAGTTGGTAGAGCGCCTGACTGTTAATTAGGTTGTCGTAGGTTCGAGCCCTACTATCCCAGCCATTTTGGTGTTGACATCCTCAGAGAAGTATGGTATACTCAGAGAGTAGGTCATAGCCACGGCCCCTAGAACTGGGCAGGCTTTGGTAATCTATAAATGCAATAAAGATACAGAAAGATATTTCATGAACAAAAAAACGAATCAAAACAAAGACTTAGAGTTGCCCGTCTCTAGTGTCCTCTCTTCTTACATGGATATCCCAGATGAGAAGATTGAGAAGTTGTTTGCTGATATGGGTATTGAGATTAAATTGAGGAA
>ENA-OUOG01000483-OUOG01000483.1-marine-metagenome-genome-assembly--contig:-NODE-483-length-52778-cov-6.193545_pt1 | contig 52778 bp, 18 predicted proteins | sample MGYA00248635_ERZ508505 | MGnify/ENA primary metagenome ERZ508505 (study PRJEB26176, sample SAMN06267871) | marine metagenome | isolation source: Saanich Inlet, British Columbia, Canada | place: Pacific...
TCCCGTGCGGGCAGCCCTTGCAGTCCACGCAGTCGCTTTTCACCTTCCCGTGCGGGCAACCGCTGCAGTCCGCGCAGTGGTTTTTCAGCTTGCCATGCGGGCAGGGGTTGCACTCCGCGCAGGCGTATGTCACCTTGCCGTGCCGGCAGCGTTTTCGCTTCCCCATCGCTCGCGGTCGAGCGCCTCTCCAACCTCCGCGCGCACCGCTTCTGAGAGCTCCGAGAGGAGGTGTCGTAGCTTTTTTTTGAGGTGACGTCTTTCGTCGCGCCCGAGAAAAACGTCCTCGCTCGCTCGATCTGCCCGTCCACTTCCAAGTTTCGCGCCAAGCGTCACTCGTGCAAAAAAATTTCTCTGATCGCGGCGTTCGATCGGCAAACCTGTGGTTCATCGCGAGCCTCGCGATTTCCCGGTTTGTAACAGTGAAACAGGGTCGCGTATGGGCTTTTAGTCAGAATTGTCGCGGTTGGATGTGGGTCGAAACACCCGACTCTCAATCTTGATTTCGTTCTTGATCCTGACGACCCGCCCGCGCCGGGCACAACGCCCGTCGGGAGCGCACGGTGGAGTTTCCGCCGACGCCGCTCTTCCGACCGGCGCATCGAGACGAGACGCGGGAGCAGCCGGTGACAACCGCGCCCGCGTCGCGTACCCGGACCGACTCGCGCTCGTCGTTTCCGAGCGAATTCACGCCGAGCGCGAGCGAGTTCGACTGAAGGTGCCGGATCCGTCGCGCGACGTGAACGCGCGCGATGGTGCTCGGCGGCGTGCTGCGCTCGGTGGCGGGATGGAAGGCGGATAAGTACCAGTTCGAGGTGCAGATTCACAGCGCGTACAACCTTCTGCCCGGCACCAAGGCGCTGCAGGTGCAGTGGAAGCGCGGCACCAAGTCCACCGCCACGAAACCCGTCAAGGCGCAGCGCGGCGAGGCGCTGTGGGATGAGGAGCTGTCTCTGGTGTGCACGATGTTCGTCAACCCGAAGACGTCGACGTACGAGCCCAAGCCCGCGGTGTTCGTGGTGAAGGAGATCCTGGACGCGCCGCTCAAGGAGCGCGTCTACGCCGAGGCGGTGGTGGACCTGCTGGAGTTCGCCATGCAGCCCGGCCGCACGATCCGCCGGACGCTCCCGCTCGCGCAGGGCAAGAAGACGCTGCCGAGCCACATCATCTTCTCCGTGAAGGCCACGCCCCTGCGCGAGGGCGTCGCGCTCTCGGAGGTGAGCTCCAACGTCTCCGTCGCGGACCTCGCCGAGGTGGAGGAGGCGGACGCCCCCCCGGAGGAGCCCTCCGTGTTTGAGCAGCACAGGCGCCAGGCGGCGCTCGCGCGGAGCAAGGAGGCGGTGGAGACGACGACGCAGTCGCGCGTCGTGACCACCACCACCACCACCACCGCGGTGGGGTACACCGACGATGCGACTGGTGAGTTCCGCGAGACCAGCCGCACGCGCGAGCAGGTGGTGCAGGAGGCGCTGGACAGCACGATGACCGCCGAGCAGAAGGTCGCGTTTGAGGCGCTCGAGGAGAAGCGCCGTACGAACGCTGCGCTCGAGCGCGGCGTCGTCGCGCTGCGCGATTCGCTTCTTCCCGAAAAGACTGCCCGTCTTGACGACGCGGCCGATCGTGACGACGCGGACGATCGTCGCGATTTGCTGTCCGAGACAGACAACGACGATTTGGTCAACCTCCCGATCGCCAACACGGGCAGACAAGCGGGGCGGTACCACCCGCCCGTGTTGTACGACGACCGCGTTTACGCCAAAGCCGGATTCGGGGTCGGTCTGAACGAGCGCCGCGACCCGCTTTTGGACGTCACGTCCGGTCGCGCGTTCGACGGGCACCTCGGCGCCTCAGCTGAGCGCACGCGTTTGATCGTCGGGCGCGCGTGCAAGATCAACGTGCGCGCGGCGGACCACTTCGGGAACGCGCGGAGCATCGGCGGGGACGTCGTGGAGGGCGTGCTGACGGCGCCCAACGGCGAAGTCGAGGACTCGCTCGCCGTCGAGGTGACTGACCACGGCGACGGGACGTACGGCTTGGAGTTCAAGTGTGCGTCTCAAGGCGTGTGGGTGTTGCAGCTCAAGTTCAACGGGCGCTTGTCCAGCCAGAAGCACGAGCTGGTGGTGTCGTACGGCCCGCTGGTCGCGTCCGACTTGGAGGTGAAGCCGATGGCCGGGCCGTTCCTGTGCGGCGGGTACGCCGACGTGGTCGTGGAGGTGAGGCACCCCGAGCTCGGGCGCGTTATGTCCGGCGCGGAGGCCTTCTCCGTGCGCGTCGTCTCGCCCAGCGCCATGTCGCAGTCCGTGCCGCTGGAGCTCGAGCCGGGTGCCACCAAGGCGATCGCCACGGTGTGCTGGCCCGAGGTTGGCGAGCACTCCGTGAGCGTCACGCTGGACGGCGCGATGCTGCCCGGGTGCCCGATGGCGGTGCGCGTGCTCCCCGAGGACATATGCCTGGCGGCGTGTCAGATCCAGGGCGCGGGGACGCACCGCGCGGTCGCGGGCGAACGAGCCAGCTTCGTGGTCGAGGCGCACGACGCGCGGGGCAACAGGCTGACCAAGGGCGGCGCGCCGCTCGGCGTCGTCGCGCGTTCGCTGGCGGAGACGTCGAACGGCGCGACGACTCGCGGACAAATTCTCGACTACGGCAACGGCGCTTACGAGGCATCCTACACGATGCGCGTATCTGGGCCGTACGAGATCGCGCTCGTGCTCGCTGGTGAGGAACTGGTGATGAAAGGCACGTGCGAGCCCGGGCCCGCGGTCGTGAGCGGATGCGTGCTTCTCGGCGACGCCGTGCTCGACCTCGAGGTGGGCACCAAAGGTCGCTTCGCCGTCGAGCGCCGCGACGCGTACGGCAACCGCGCGCCGTCGCGGCAGGGCCAGCTTTCTCTTCGTTGCGCGGTGGACGGCCCGGGCAACGCGGAGGTGCACGTGGTGGACGGGAAAGACGGGCGCTCGGACGTGGTCGCCAGCGCGGAGGCGTCAGGCCGGTACTTCCTCACCGTCACGGGCGGCGACGACCAGGAACCCGTCCCGGGGTCGCCCTTTGAGCTCGTGGCGTACCCCGGTTCGGCGGCGGCGGCGGCGAGCGTGACCACGGTGTACGGCGCGCAGCTCGCGAGTGCGGACTCGGACGTGCTCACGGCGGTGGCTGGTGATGAGATCACCATCACGGTCGCGCCCAGGGACCAATTCGGGAACCAGACGGTGTTCGGCCCGGGCGCGCGCGTCTCGGTGAGCGCCGCCGGGGGGCCGGGGGGGGTGGAGACTGTTTTCGAGGACCGCGGCGGTCCGCGCGCCGAGGCGACGACGCGCGGCGTTTTGAACGCCGCCGGGTCGTACCTTCTGTCCGCGAAGGTGGGCGACGAGCCCCTCGCCGGGTACCCGCGCATTCTGCAGATCGTGCCCGGCGCGACGGACCCTCGACGGTGCGTGTTGTTCGGCGAGGCGCTGCAGGGCGTGGACTGCGGCCGCGAGTGCTCGATGACGATGCACGCCGCGGACCGCTTCGGGAACTTGCGCGCCACCGGCGGCGACGTCGTGGACCTGTCCATCCTCGCGCCGGACGGGCGCACGGTGGTGGCGGCGTCCGTGACGGACCACGCGGACGGCACGTACGGCGCCACGTTCAAGCTGGACCACGCGGGCGCGTGGGGCTTGCAGCTCATCGTGAACGGCCGCGGCGGTCGCACGGACGTGAGCGAGATCAACGCGCACTTCGGGCCGTGCAAGGCGCGGGACTGCGTGTTCACCGGTTTCGGCATGGACGGCCTCGAGGGGGTCACGACGCTCTCCACGTCGCGCATCGTCATCTCGCCCGCCGCCTACGAGTCCGCGGGCCGGCGCATGTCCGGCAAGGAGTCCATCGGCGTGCGCGTTTTGACCCCCAGCGGGGGAATCAGCGCGGTTGAGCTCAATTTCACGCGCGGCCGCTACGAGGGCGTCCACCGCTGGACGCAGCCCGGTATGCACACGGTGTCCGTCTCGCTGGACCAAGAAGCGGTGGTGGGCTCGCCGTTCACCGTGGAGGCGCTCGCGGCGCTTCCCGAGATCCGCGAGCTGGAGAGCATGAGCGTCGCGGACATCAACGGCATCCTGCAGAAGCTGGACCCCAACGCGTCGGCGCAGGCGCTCGCCACGCTTCCCCCCGGCCAAGCCGCCGAGGCGCTCGCCGGCCACGCGCCCGCGGCGATGGCGCGCATGATGAACGGCATGTACCCGAGCGCCACCGCGTCGATCCTGGCGTCTCTGCCCCCGCACGCCTCCGCCGCCGCGGTGAGCGCGATGAGCGAGGAGAAGGCGAGGGAAGTGCTCGCGGCGATGGCGGCGGAGGATGTCGCCTCGCTCGCCGGGAACATGTCCGCCGGAGACTTGCGTTCGAAAGCCGACGTGCTGGCGCGCGCGATTGTGGACATGTCCGACGCGGACGCGGCGGCGGCGCTCGCGGCGGCGCTGGACGCCGCGGGTGGCGGCGAGAAGGACGTCTCGGGCGTCGCCGCGCTGCTGGACAAGATGCCCGCCGCGAAGGCCGCGGAGGCGCTCGCGGGCGCGTCCGCGGAGAAGAAGGCGAAGGTGCTGGCGGCGATGTCCGGCGACGCCGCCGCCGCCGCGCTCGAGCTCATGTCCGAGGAGGAGCGCCTCGCCGCGCTCGGCGAGATGAACGACGCCGCCATCCAGAAACTCACCGCGGGGCTCACCGCCGCGTACGAGGACGACAAGAACCTGCCCGCCGCCGAGCGCGCCAGGCGACGCGCCGCCGCGGCGAAGCGCGCCGCCGCGCTCGCGCCGTCGCTCGCGAAGATGCACCCCGGGAAACTGGCGGCGGCGCTGGCGGACGCCGACGCCAAGGAGCTCGCCGGGACGCTGCACGCGTTGCTCGGCGAGCCCGCGACCAAGGAGGGTGAGGGCTGGAAGTTCGGCATCGACCTGGACTTCGGGTTCGGCAAGGGCAGCGGGAAGGACAAGTCCGCCGCCGCCGCGCTGCTCCGCGCGCTCCCCAAGGACAAGCAGAGGGCCGCCGCGCTGGAGCTCCTAAACGGGTGCCCCCCGGGCACGGCGGGCGCGATTCTCGCCGACTTCTCCGGCGAGGAGATGGCGGCGATGTTGCGGGACGCGTCTCCGGAGGAGCACGCCAAGCTGCTCGCGGAGCTGACCCGCGAGGACCCGGCGAAGGCGGCGGCGTTTCTGGCTGCGCTTTCGCCCGAGAAATCGGGCGCGGCGCTCTCGCTGCTGGTGGCGGATGCCAACGACGGCGCCGACGCGTTTGGTCTGTCCGAGGCGGAGCGCTTCGCGCTCTTCGGCGCGGCGCCGGCGTCGGCGCTGGAAAACGTCAAGCCCCCCACCGCGCTCGGCACGATGTGCGCCAGCACTTTGACCCCGGCGGAGGCCGCCGAGGTGCTCGGGAGGCTGTCGCCGGCGGCGGCGGCGGCGGCGCTGGAGGGCATGTCCGGCGAGGAGGTGCGCCAGGTGCTGGAGGCGTCGGCGGCGGCGGCGGCGGCGGCCGGGCGGCCCATCGCCGACACGCCGCTGGTGGCGGCGATGGCGCCGTACATGGCGTCGCTGGACGCGGCGGGCGCGGCGGCGATGCTGGAGGCGATCCCGCCGGACATGGCCGTCGGCGTGATGATGAACACGCCCGAGGACCGCGCGAACGAGATCCTGGCGCGCACCAAGAACAGCGCGCTCAAGGAGCGCGTCGCGAACCGCGCCAACCTGCACGTGCCCTCCTGCGACGTCGAGTTCCCGACGGAGGAGGTCTCGAGCCTTGAGCGCGGCGAGGTGGCTCGCGACGAGACGCTCGAGACCGACCCGCCGTCCACCTCCACCTCGAAGACCAAAAAGACTAAGACCAAGCGCGCGATCGCGGGTGAGCCGTACGCGTTCAAGGTGTACGCGCGCGAGGGGGGAGGCGCGCGCATCACGCACGGCGGCGCGCGTCTCGCGGCGGCGGCGCGCGCGCCCGCCGACGGCCAACGCGGCCCCGGGCCGGGCGGCGTCGGCGGCGAACCTTGCGCCGTGCGCGACTTGGGCGACGGGTCGTACGAGGTGTCTTTCCACCCCACAGTGAGCGGCGAGCGGCTTGTGGTGCTGACCAGCGGCGGCGCGGGCGTCGGCGACAACGCGCGCGAAGTGGTGGTCCCCGTCGACGCCGCCGAGCCGGTGGTGAGCGCGACGCAGTTTGACCGCTCCGGCTTGGACGACTGGCGCGCCGGCGAGCCCGGTATTTTATCGCTGCGCATGAAGGACCGCTTCGGGAACGACGTCAAGGCGGAGTCCGCGCTGTTCACCTTCGAGGGCCGCGCGAGCGGCCCCGGCGGCGTCGCGGTGGCTCAAAAGACGGACGAGGAGACGGGCGGCGTCGTGTTCGAGTTCAAGACCACCGTCGCCGGCATCTACAGGCTGTCGGTGACGTGCGTGGACACCGGCGAGACGCTTCCCGGGATGCCCGTCGAGGCGGTGCTTCGCGCGGGGAAGATTTCTCACGTCGGGTGCACGGCTTCTCTCCAGACGCTCACCGGCGCGACGAAAGGCCCGGGCGCGTCCGCCGCGGCGTTCGGGGTGGCGGTGGCGATGGCCGGCGAGGAGATCACCGCGCTGGTGGACGCGCGCGACCGCTTCGGGAACGCCACCGTCTGGAGCGGCGAGAACGCCGCCGTCGTGGCGCACGGCCCCGCGCACGGCCCGGCGGACCGCGCCTTTGACGTGGTGGACGTGCGCGGCGGCCGCGCCGGGCTACGCGGCATTTTGCCGCGCGCGGGCTCGTACACGGTGGCCGTTTCCGTGGACGACATCCCGTGCGCGTGCTCGCCGTTAGTGCTGCACGTCTACCCCGGGCCCTGCGAGACGTCCCGCGCGACCATCAAAGGGGACGCGCTCGCCGGCGTTTTGCGCGGCGCGCCGTCGCGGCTGCTCGTGCAGACGGAGGACAAATTTGGGAACAACTGCCACGCCGGCGGCGACCAGGTGGATTTGGCGCTTCAGGGCCCGACGGGCGCGAGGGCGAGCGCGGTGGACGTCGTGGATCACGGCGACGGCACGTACGGGTGCGCGTTCGTCTGCCCGCAGGCGGGACGCTGGATCGTGCAGGCGGTGGTCAACGGGCGCGTCGCGAAAGAAAGCACGGCGGAGGTGATCGCGACGTACGGTCCTCTGCAGGCGAGCGACGTGGTGTTAAGGCCCGGGCCGGGCGTGGGCGAGCGCGCCACCTGCGGCGCGGTGCGCGACGTGTACCTTCAGGCGCTGGAGTACGACAGCACGGGGCGCGGCATGTCCGGGCAGGAGGCGGTGAGCGTGCACCTGCTGACGCCCTCGGGCGCGTCGCACGCGCTCGCCGCGGGTTTCGCCGAGCGCGGGAGCCGGTACCGCGCTTCGGTGCGCTGGTGGGAGGTTGGGCGCCACGAAATCGTCGCCACGGTGAACGGCGAGCCCGTGATCGGGTCGCCGCTGGTGGTGGAGGTGGACGCGCAGGAGGTGAGTCTGCCGATGTGCCGGCTCTCGGGGCAGGGATTAGCCGGCGCCGTCGCCGGCGAACGCGCCGTGATCCTCATCGAGGCGCGCGACGCGCGGGGCAACCGGCTGTTCCGGGGAGGGGCGGCGATGGGCGTCGCCGTGCGCGTGGGCGGCGAGACGAGCCGCGGGAAGCTGGTGGACTGCGGCGACGGGACGTACGAGGCTTCGTACTTCGTCGAGAAGGCGGGCCCGTACGAGGTGAGTTTGTTTCTGGGCACGGAGGCGACCACTTTCCGCGCGCACTGCGAGCCGGGCAAGGTGGATTACCAGAGCTGCCGCGTGGAGGGCGCGGCAAACAGCCGCTGGACGGCGGGGAAGCAGCTGGCGCTGACGGTGACGCGCGCCGACCGATTCGGCAACCGCGTGCCGAGACGCGAGGGCCTCGCGCCGTTCCACGGCGTCGGCACCGGGCCGGGCAAGGTCACCTGCGAGACTCTCGAGCTCGGAAACGGCGCCTGCGAGCTGCGCTTCTCGGGGACCGTCGCCGGCGTGTACAACCTCTCCGTCTGCGTGGACGACCAGCCGGTGCGCGCCGACATGAGCGCGAAGGACGAAGAGACGGAGGCGTTGGAGGATGCTGACGATTTCAACTCGGACCCGCTTCCCGAGTCGGTGCCCAAGGGCCGGGCCAAGCCCCCGCGCGGCGGGTCGCCGGTGTCGCCCATGCAGGTGGGCGGCGTGATGGGCGCTGCGGTGGCGCGCGCCAACCTGGGCGGCTTGTTCGGGCGCACGATGTTCCCCCTGCCCAACGGCCAGTTCGACCTGACCATGCGCCCCGGCCCGGCGGACGGCCCGGCGTGCGACGTGTTGGTGGTCGGCGCGAGCAAGCAGAACGACACCTGGGTCACGGCGGCTGGGGACGAGATCCTGGTGAAGGTTCTGGCGAAGGACCGCTTCGGCAACGACACGCACTGGCGGGAGGGTCAGAACGTCACCGTGGAGGCGCGCGGGCCCGAGTTCGTGGCGTTCACCGTCACCGGCGCCACCGGCGTGAAAGCCGACTACTTGGCGCGCATGGTGCGCGCCGGCACGTTTGAGCTGCGGGTCATCGTCGACTCGCTCGCCGTCTGCTGGCGCGCCGTGCAGGTTGTGGCGGGGCCGACGTACGCGCCGCGGTGCAAGATCTCCATGGAGGGGCTCAAGAACCTGCACACCGGCGACACGTGCCGCTTGACGCTGAAGGCGGCGGACCGGTACGGCAACCTGCGCCTGGACGGCGACGACGCCATCCAGCTCACGCTCGAGGGCCCCGGCGGCGCGTTCGCGCGCGCCGTGCAGGTTGTCGACCACGCCGACGGCACGTACGCGCTCGAGTTCGTGACGCCCATCGCCGGCCGCTGGAACATGAGCGCGCGCGTCAACGGCAAGCCCTGCGTGGAGGGCGGCATTAGCTTCACCGTGGCCTTCGGCACGCTCACCGCCGAGGAGGCGGTCGTGCACATCCGGCGCTACGCCGCGGGCGCGCCCGGGTCCTTCGCGGGCGGCGAAAGAGACGACGACGACGACCGCGGCGACGATCATCTTCGGCCCGACGGCGTGTACGAGTGCGGCACGACGAGCGAGTTGATCGTCGCCGGCGCCGGGTTCGGCGAGAACGGCCGTCTGATGACGGGTCTCGAGGCGGTCACCGTGCGTCTGCTCCAGCCCGGAGGCACGCAGGAGGCGTTGCCGTGCATCCTCAGCAAGGACATGACGCACTACGCCGCGCCCATCCGGTGGCTTCATCCCGGCGAGCACGCCGTCTCCGTGCTCCTGGACGGCGTGCGCGTGGCGGGCACGCCCCTCCGCGCGCGCGCCGAGGGCATCGAGATTGGTTTGTCGATGTCCGCGCTGGAGGGCGAGGGCGCGACGCGGTGCGTCGCCGGGCAGGTGGCGCACATCCGGCTGGTCGCGCGCGACCACGGCGGGAACCCGGTTCTGCGCGGCGGCGCGCCTCTGATGCTCGAGGCGCGCGTGCCCGGCGAGGACCCCGTGCCCGGCGACGTCGTCGATAACCGCGACGGCACGTACGAGTTTTCCTACCGCGTCGACAAGGCTGGTCCTCTGGAAATCGCGCTCGTGCTCGCGCGGAAGCACAACCCCACCGTGCGCGTGCTCCCCGTGCAGTGCGTCGCGGCGGAGATGGAGCCCTCGGAGTGCCGCGTGGACGCGGGCAAGCTCATGCTTCACTGGCCGGCGGGTGACCCCGCCGTCGTGCGCGTCACGCGCAAGGACCGCTTCGGCAACCCGACGCGCGACGCCGGCGCTCGCAACCGGCTCGCCGCCGAGGTGGTGGGCCCCGGCTCGTGCGACTGCGAGGCGGTTGAGCTCGGCGACGGCACGTGCGAGTTGCGGCTGCGAGCGGGCGCCGCGGGCTCGTACGACGTGTCCATCGTGGCGCTGGCGGTGCCTAACCCCCAGAACGTCGAGCAAGTAGAGGTGGGGCACTTCAAAGCCGACGTCACCGCCGGGCCGACGTTTCCGAGCGCGTGCGTCGCGCGCATCGCGCTGCTCGTCTCCGACGGCGAGGGCGGCGTCGTCGAGGAGAGCCTGGGCGAGCCGGACGCCGACGTCACGCTCCCGGCGACGGTGATGGCGGGCGACCGCGTCTTGGTGTACGTGCTCCCGCGCGACGTCGCCGGGAACAAAACGCGCTGGACCGGAGGCGAACGCGTCGCCGTCGCCGCGCGAGGTCCGGCGGAGATTCCCTTTGAGCCGCTGGACGTCGTCGGCGCCTTCGCCGCGACGCTCACCGCCGCCGGAGCGTACTCGGTCGCCGCGCTGGTGGGCGACTGCTCCGCCGCGGGGTGGCCGCGCACGCTGCAGGTTGTCGCCGGGCCGTGCGATCCGGACAAGTGCGTCGTCTCCGGCGACGCGCTCGGGAACTGCGCCACAGGCCGCCCGTTGCCGCTTCTGGTGCGCGCCGCCGACCGCTTCGGGAACCCGCGCTCGATGGGCGGCGACATGCTGGAGCTCTTCGCGCGCCCAAAGCGCGCCGACGCCGAGGGCGGCGGCGCCGGCGCGCGCGTGGACGCGGAGGTGACCGACAACGAGGACGGCACGTACACGGCTGTCGTGGTTCTCGAAGAGGCCACGAAGCACGACGTGCACGTTTCCGTGAACGGGCTCTCCGACTCGGAGAGCCGGTACTTCCTGACGCCCAGCCTGGCGCCGCTCTCGGCGGCGGAGTGCGTGGTCCGAGGGGTGGGCGCCGACCGAGACCCGTCTTTGTGCGAAACCTCGGTGGTGTTCGTGCAGCCCGCCAACCCCATCCGCGCGATGTCCGGCCGCGAGGCGGTGACCATGGTCGTGCACACGCCCTCGGGCCTGGCTCTGAACAACCCCGCGCGCTTCTCCGCGGAGACGCGCCGCTTCGAGGCGCCTGTGTACTGGGTCGAGGCGGGCGCGCACTCCGTCTCGGTGTCGCTGGACGGCGAGGCGCTGCCCGGGTGCCCGTTCCTGGTGGAGGTGCGGGACCCCGAGGACGAAGACCTCGGCGCGAGCGCCGCCGCGGGCGAGACGAGTACTAGCGGCTCGAAAAACGCCTCGACGCGCTTGAAGTCCTCCTCCACCACCACCACCACCACCACCGTCACCACCAAGAACGGCGTCGTCGTGAAGGACGTGCGCCGCTCGCGGAGGGAGGAGGAGTGGGCGGAGGAGGCGTACGTGGACGAGGACGGCGTCGAGCGCCTCCGCCGCGTTCGCGTCGGCGGCGCCGCCGGAAGCGACGACGAACGCGGCTCGGACGGCGGGAGCGACGTCGACTCCACCGCCTCCGCGTTTGCGTTCGGCGGAGGCGGCTTGAAACCGAGCGCCGCCGCGTCCGAGCGCGCCGCGCGGTCGCTGAGCGGCATGTCCGCCGGCGTCGCCGCGCAGGCGCTCGCCGACATGCGCCCCGCCGCCGGCGGCGCGGTGCTGGCGCGCATGGACCCGCAAACCGCGGGCGGGGTGATTGACGCGATGGCGCCGGCCACCGCCGCGGCGGCGGTGTGCGCCATGGAGGCGGAGGAGGCCATCGCCGCGCTCGCGCAGTGCCCGCGCGAGACGCGCGTCGCCGTGCTGGAGGCGATGACCCCCCCGCAGCTCGGCGCGTACCTCAGCGCGATGTCCGCTGAGGGCGCCGCCGACGTCCTGCGCGAGCTCAACCTGCGTTGGTCCAACGCCGGCATCGAGCACATGATCTCGCGGCGCGCCGCGGCGGCGTTGGCACGGCTCCCCGAGGACCGCCTTGTTGAGGCGCTCGTCGGCGTTCGGTCCGAGCGCGCGGCGCCCATCCTGGAGGCGCTGTGCGAGGAGGGTGGCGTCGAGGACGGCGCGGCGCTCGCGACGCGCGCCGTCACGGCGCTGTGCAAGCGCTCGCCGGACAAGTGCGCGGCGCACGTCTCGGCGATGGTGGACATCGCCATGCGCGGCTCGGAGAAGGGCATCCCGGGGTCGGGACGCGCCGTCGCGCACCTGTTTGCGCGCCTGCCCCGGCACGCGCAGGGCGCCATCCTGACGCGCCTCTCCGCGGAGCGCGCGGCGTACCTGGTCGCCTGGCTCGGCCCGAAGCGCGGCGCCGCGGCGATGGCCGCGGCGGTGGCGGAGGGCGGCGGCGCCGCGGGTGGCGCCTTCGCGGCGGCGACGCTGGAAGCGCTCGAGGCGCGAGGAGGCTTCGAGGGCGACGGCGAGGGCGACGACTCGAGCGCGGCGTCGGCGCTTTTGGCGGCGATGCACGCCGAGGACCCCGAGGCGGCTTCCGCCGCGCTCGGCGCGCTGGACCCCGCGGTCGCCGCCGACGCCGTCGCGGGCGTCCCCCCCCGCGTCGCGGCGGAGCTGGCCAGCGGGGTCAAGGACCCCACGGTGGTGGCGGCGATGCTGGAGGAGATGCCCGCGGACAAGAGAGCGGCGATGCTCATCAAGATGGACCCGGAGGCGTCGGCGGCGGCGGCGAGCGCCATGGACCCCGGGCTCGCCGGCGAGGCGATGGAGGCGGCGCAGCGCGCCGCGCTGCTGGGCGGGGCCGACGCGGACGCGTTCGCCGACACCGGCGCGTTCGCCGACCGCGAGGGTGGCGGGTGGCTCGGCGCGCGCGGCGAGTACGGCGAGGACGACGCTTTCGCCGGCGCGCTCGGCGACGCCGCCGACCGGTTCGGCGCCGCGCGCGACGACTCGCGCGATTTCGGTTCCCGCGCGCACGACGCGCGGCCCGGTTCCGGGTCCGGGTACGCCTCGGACGCGGCGAGCGACGTCTCGGCGCGTCTGACGGCGATGCTCTCCAAGATGGACCCCTTCGCCGCCGCGCAGGCGGCGTCCTCGATGGACCCCGACGTCGCGGCGGCGGCGCAGTCGCAGCTCCCCCCGGATCGCGCGGCGGCGATGATCGCGTCGGGGGGGCTGGACGCGGCGGACGCCGCGGCGATGCTGGACAAGCTCTCTGTGGACGCCGCCGACCGCGTGATGGCGGCGCTTCCCCCGAACGTCGCCGAGCGCACGGCGGCGCTGGTCGCGTCGGACGAGATCCGCGCGCGCGCCGCCGCGCGCGCCGTCGTGCACCTCGCCTCCTCGCACGTCTCCGGCCCCGACTGCGAGACGTGCGTCGCCGGGCGCGAGGCTGCGATTTTGCTCGAGTCCGCCAACCCCGGCGGCGGTCGGCTCACCCGCGGCGGCGCGCACGTCGTCGCGACGTTCTACTTTTTGGAGCCCGAGTTCGACGCGAACGGCGACCGGACGGCGCCCGAGGGCAAGGGCCACGCCGATGTGCGCGCGGCGGGCGTCGAGCCCGTCGTCGCGAAAACCGTCGACCTCGGCACGGGCGCGTACGAGATTCGGTACGAAATCACGCGAGCCGGCCGGTACCACCTCGAGCTCACCACCGCCGGCCAGAGCCGCGTGCTGTTGGTGACGTGCGAGCCGGACGTCCTGGACCCGCCGTCGTGCGCGGTGGAGGCGCCCGACACGAGCGCAGCGAAGCGCTGGCGCGCGGGTGAGCCGCTCGAACTGCGCGTCTTTTGCCGCGACCGCTTCGGCAACGCGGTGTTCCCCCCCGACGCGGCGACGTCCTCCGCGGCGGCGCGCACGCGCGAGAGCGCCGACGCCGCGGAGAACGCTCCGTCGCGAACGTCCGACGCGCGCCGCGAAGCCGCGGCGGCGGCGCGCCGCGCCGCGACGCGTCAGGCGGACGCCGCGGACGTTCTGGTGGTTGTGGCTGACGGCGAGGGCCCTGGAGCCGTGGAGGCGGACGTCGGCCCGGACAAGTTAAAGCCGCACGCGCCCTGGTCCGTCGCGCGCTTCCGCGCGGAGGAGGCTGGAGTATATTCGTTGCGCGTCTTCGCCGCCGAGTCGCAGCGGCGGTGGTGGGGCGGTTTGGCGCGCGACGTGCTCCCCGGCGCGCCGCTCTCGGTTTCGCTCGCGGCGGCGGCGCCGGACCGCGCGAAGTGCGTGGTGCGTCTCGCCGGCGCGAAGGAGAGGCCGGGAGGCATGCTGGTGGCGATGGCCGGCCGCGAGGCGACCGTCTCCGTGCTCGCGCGCGACGCCTTCGGCAACCCCGCCAGTTTCGAGGATCTCGACGACGAGATCGTGGACGACAAAAACGCGGCGCGTAAGACGGCGTACAAAGTGCGCGTGGACGCCGTCGGACCGGATGACGTCGCGTTCGTCGCCGCCGCCGGCGGCGGGGACGGCGAGCGGAACTTCGTGGGCGCTCCGGCGAAGAGTGGGTCGTACGTCGTTCGCGTCAGCGTGGGCGGGCGTCCCGTCGCGGGTTTCCCGCGCAACCTGCAGGTCGTGGCGGCGCAGACGGACCCGACGCAGTGCGTGATCCGCGGCGACGCCCTGGTGGTGAGCGGCGGCGTGGTGGTGGGCGCCGTCACCAAGGCGAGCCTGGTGGCTCGCGACCGCTTCGGGAACGCTTGTTTGGAGGGCGGCGACAACGTGATGGTGCGTCTGCTCGGGCCCGCGGGCGCGACGGACGCCGACGTCGTGGACTACGGCGACGGTACGTACGGGCTCGCGTTCACTGTCCCGCGCGCGGGCGAGTGGCGCGCGCACGTCGCCGTCAACGGCGTGGAGAATCCGGCGCCGCTGGCGCGCTTCGCCGCCGTGCAGGGCCGCCTGAACGCCGGGCAGTTGACATTGAAAATCGCCGGGACGCAAGGCGGCGCCGTCGCCGACGCCTTCGCCGTCGGCTCCGGCGCCGGGCTGGGCCGCGACGCGCTCACCGGCGGCGCCGGCTTCGGCACGGACGGCGGCGCCAAGAGCAGCGCGCGCCCGGCGGTGGGCGTCGAGACGACGGTGTACATTCAGGCGCTGGACTACGAGCTCAGCGGCCGCGAAGTCGGCGGCCGCGAGCCGGTGTGCCTGCGTTTGCTCAGCCCCTCGGGCGTCTCCGCCAACGTGCCGCTGCGCATCAGCAAAGACCGCGCGCGGTTCCGAGCCACTGTGCGCTGGCCGGAGGTGGGAGAGCACGTCCTCGTGGCGTCTCTGAACGGTGACCCCGTAGTAGGGTCCCCCACGCGCGTCGGCGTCGTCGCCGCGGACGTGCATTTGCCCGTCTGCCGCGTCGTCGGCGCCGGCGCTTCGCGATGCGTCGCCGGCGAACGCGCGCGCTTCGTCGTCGAGGCGCGCGACGCGCGCGGGAACCGGCTCGTCACGGGCGGCGCGTCCCTGACGCTTCAGGTGCAGGTCCCCGGTTCGGAACCCAGCCGCGGCGCCGTGCTCGACCAGGGCGACGGGACGTACGCGTGTTCGTACGCGGTGGACGTCTCCGGTCCGTTTCTGTTGGTGCTCGCGTCGCAATCGTCGCGTCTGGCGCTGGAAGGGACGTGCGCGGCGGGACCCGCGGATCCGGGGAAGTGCCGCGTGGACACGTCCGAGCTCAAGCGCCTCACCGCGGGCTCCAGAGGCGTCGCGCGGATCACGCGGTTCGACCGCTTCGGCAACGTCGTGCCCGCGGGGCCGGACCTGCTCCCCTTCCGCGTGGAGGTGTCGGGCGTCGGACCGGCGGAGATCGAAACCGTGGAGGCTGGCGACGGCGCGTGCGAGGTGCGTTTCGAGGCGCGCGTCGCGGGGCGGTACGCGCTGCGCGTCTTCAGCGGACAAGGCGCGTCGCAGCCCGTGCACGGCTCGCCGTTCGACGCGGTGGTGCTCCCCGGGCAAGCCGCTTCTTCGTCGTGCGTCGCGAAGCTGGAGGGCACCAAGGTGCACGGCCCGGGCGTGACGGCGGCGGTGGCGGGCGAGCCGCTCGTCGTGCGCATGCAGGCGCGCGACCGCTTCGGCAACGCCACCGCCTGGAAGCGGTGGCAGACGCTGTCGGTGGCGGCGTCCGGACCGCAGGAGGTGACGTTTAACGAAACCTCCGTGCGGGACGAATTCGCAACCGACGAAGGAATGGAGGATGCTTGGACCAAGAACGCTTCAGGTTCGACCAATAGCCGCGGTACGTTCGTCGCGACCCTGAACCGCGCGGGCGCGTACGTGGTGTGGTGCACGGTGGGGGGCCAAGCCGTCGCGGGGTGGCCGAAGGTGATCCAAGTCGTTCCGGGCGTCGTCGACAGCGACGCCGCCGTCTGGCGCGCCGAGGCGGACACCGCGGCGTTGACTTCGGAGCTGGTCGGGACGAACTCCGCCGTGGACCGACACGGCACCGTGCAGATCACGCGGCCGAGGGACGTGCTCGGGATCCAGCGCGAGGCGGAAAGCCTGCGCCAGCGCCTGGCCAAGTACGAGGAGGCGGCGGCGGTGGTGATGGAGGCGGCGGAGGCTTCGGGGGTGGACCTCAAACGCGCCGCGCGCGACGCGGCGTTTCGCGCCGAAGCCGACGCCGGCGGAAGCGGGTCGAGGTCGCAACAGTCGAAGCGGCTCTGAAGCGCGCATGACGCATTATGACGTACATATTTTAGAAACGAAACGGTGACCCGTTATGCGGTCTCTCGGTGTACCCGGAGACCGAATGGGTCGTCGTCTAAACGCGCCCATCTCTACCTACGCGAGAGGTGCGCGCGACGCGACGACGATAGGTCGGTAGAAAAAGTGTTTTATAGCCCAACGACATTTGAACGACAAACGAGACGTCTTTCGTGAGACGAAAACCATGAAAACCAGATTTTCTTCCTTTTCCCGAACCCGCGAAGCTTTTTATTTTCGCGGGTGACCTCCCGTCTCCCGAAACGAAACGTTTCCCGTGATCGAACCCGACGGTCCGCCTGCTTTACCCCCCGCCGTCGCTTCGTTTGGCCGCGCCGCGTCGTCCCCTCGAGGATTCCAACGCGTTTCGAAGTTTGAACCAACGGTTCCGCGAGTTACAAGTATTGCCAATAGACCGATACTTTCGTTGGAAGCGCCCGACTCGTCCGACAGAGCACAAGAACGCGCACCCACGCACCGCGCGCGCCTCGTCGCACCCTCCGCGCTCGCTTGAGACGGCGAGGAGTTTTGTCCATTCCTCGGGCGTTCACGGTGTACCGCGCTGGCGTGCGGCTCGTCGGACCCGGCCCCCAGCGAGTTCCGCCGACGTCGCTCGCGCGCATTCATCCGCGATTGGAGCGCGAGTCATGGCGCGTGTCATCGACGCCGGCGGGTCGCGCCCCGCGTTCGAGCCCCGGAGCTCGAGCGCCGACGCGGTCGACGTGATGCTCGACCCGAAGGAGGAGGTGCGTCTCGGCGGAACGCGCGCGTTCCCGCGCGGGCATTCCCCTCGCGCGCGCGCCCGCGCACATCAGATCGTTACTCATTCTTTCTGGAAACCGCCGAAGCGTCACGCCCCGCTCACGCGCTCGTCCCCTCGGTTCCGCAGGCAAACCTCGAGCACGCGGACTTCTCCCTGGCCGACATGCACATCCCCAGCCTGGAAGATATGGTGGCGCAGGACGACGGAGGCCTGAGCTGGTGCGTCGCCCACCCCCTCGCGCCCCCCTCGTTCCCGCGCAGTCGCGTCGCCTCCGACGTTTCGTTTTCCTCCTCATCCGACGGATCCGCGCGCGACACGTGGCTCTCCGGAAAATCCAAAATTCGATCAAAAGCGAAAAAAAAAAGGGAAAACGAACGGTCTGACCGAGCGCCTCTTTGTCTCCTCGCAGGCACCCGCCCGGAGCCGAGTCGTTCGCCGACATGCTGGAGGACGCGATCGACGCGGACCTGGACGCGTTCGATGGACTGAGCGCCGTCGAGAGAACCACGGCTTCGCGTCTCGGCTCGCTGGCGGACCCCGCGGACGGCGGTATAGCGACGCGCGTACGCTACGACGCGTCGCCGCGAAGCGACGACTTCGAAAGCTCTCTGGCGGCTCACGAGCGACCGATGAATCAAAAAAACCGGCACGGCTGGACCGACGCCGAGGACTGTACACTCACCGCGCTCGTGCGTAGGTTCGGGTGTCGCAAGTGGAGCGAAGTGGCTCGTGGTTTAGGCAAAAGGACGGGGAAACAGTGTCGCGAGCGGTGGAACAACCACGTCAGGCCGGACATCAAGCGCGGCGCGTGGACGGAGGCGGAGGAACTTTTACTGGTGGACGCGCACACGAAGCTGGGGAACCGCTGGGCGGACATCGCGGCGGCGATTCCCGGTCGCACGGAGAACGCCGTGAAGAACCACTGGAACGCGACCGCGCGACGCAAAGACGCGCCCGTCGCGCGCGAGGGGAGCAGCGTGGTGCTCCGCGAGCACCTGCTGCGCAAGAGGCTGGGGGACGAAGACGCGGACGTCGTGTCGTACGCCGTGGGGGGGATCACCGAGCGGGACATCGCCGCGCTCGGCCTCGCCGACGCCGACGCGCGCCAAACGGGCGCCAAACGCCGACGACTGCCCGGCGCGAGCCAAATGAACATCTCACACTCCCTGATGTCGCGGTCGGTGTCGCGCTCGCTGCGCGACGGCGGCGGCGGGGAGAACGGGGACGGCGGGGATGCCGGCGCTCGAGCTCCGTTGCGTCCGACGGACCGAGCCGCTTCAGGGACGAACCACACGCGAGACAAAGCGTTTAAAGCGGCGCGACGCAGCTCCGAGAAGGGCGTTTCGCTCGCCGATCGCCGCCGGACGCAGATCGCCGCGGTCGCCGCGGCGGCCGCGCGCGCCAAGGCGGAACGCGAGAGCCGCGTCGCGGCCGCACGTCACGCGGCGAGCGCCTCCGGAGACGTGCCGTTCGTTTCGGCGGAGCCCGCCGAAACAAACAAAGGCGCCGAAAAGAGCGACGGCGTCAAAAACGGCGTCGCCGAGAAGAAGCCCGCGTCCTCCGGAAGCTCCTCCGACGGCGATTCGCGTCCTCCTTCGCCGAAGGAGGTGTGCCACCCCGCGGATGACCTGATGGTCGCGTGCATGCGGCGCGTGCGCGCGCAGAAAGGCGCGGCGTACCACTTCGAGGGCAAACACGCGCCGGCGGCGAAACAAACCGCGCATGGTTTGTCGCGCGTCCCGAAGAAGCGTCCTTCCCGCCCCGCGCGCGACGCGAGCCTCCCCCTGAGCCTCGGCGCTCTCGGCGAGAAGACCCGCGAGCCGGTCAGGACGATGCCCGCGTTGCCCGAGCCGCGCGTCTCCGACACATCGGATATCTCGCAGTGGGACCTCGAGCCGCGCGGCGAGGCGTTCCGCGAAGGGGAAGAGGACCCGACCCTCGCGGCGTGCGCCGCCGCCGCCGCCGCCGCCGCCGCCGCCGCCCGCGACCGTACCGGCGCGCTCTCCGAGGAGGCGTGGCGCGGTTTTCTTCCGGACCGGCACTTTTTGTTCAAGTTCGATTCCATGGACCATCTCGGGTCCCTCGCCGAGGATGACGCGGACGCGCTCGACGTCATGATAGCGCGCGGCGTCGCCGACGGCGGAAACGCGAGACTCGTTTCCGGAAATGTCGGAAACGGGTCCGGAGGCCGTCACGAGCAGCTCGACGAGCTGGAGGACCTCGTGGCGACCGTCGGCCTGCACAAGGCTGTCGCGTGCTTGCGGGGTGCGCTGGGAACGGTCGCGGGGGACGAGGTCCCGCCGCTGGTGGTCCGTGACGGGACCAATTCGTGCGCGGGGGCGATGCGAGCCGACGACCGAGAGTTCTTCGGGTCCATGCTCAGCGGGTAAATTTCTGAAATTTTTCGTTCGGCGGCGGTGGCCGCGTAGGCCTGTACACGTGCGCGTGCACGCATCGATGCCGCCGGCGTCGGGGGTCGCGAGGGAGGGAGGGTAGGGAGGGAAATAAACGAGCCGTAGGGCGGGCCGATAGGGTTTGGGTTTGCTTTTTGTGCGCGCGCCACGCGTAATAAAAACTCGGGCGCGGCGACGCGTCGTCCGCTTTCTCGTCAGACGCGAGACTCTCGAATTTTTTACAAAAACGCTCAAAGCATACGTCGACGGATCCGAACCCTACGCGTTGAGCGGCGGATGCACGAGCACGATTTCCTCGGCGTACGCGACGCTCACGTCCTCGCCCGCTTGGCTTTCCCCCGGCGGCGGCGCGCAGCTCTTCGAGCACGTGTACACGGCCATGGTCCCGAAATCCACCGCGGACGCCAGCTCCGAGTCCACGTTGAGGTGGTTGATGATCTGCGGCAGCACCTGAAACTCAAACGCGCGCGGCGCTGAGCAGCGCGGGCACGGCGGGACGGTTGTATCGTCCCGCGGCGGCGCACGCGTGACGGAGGGCCACAGAGGCTCTGCTCCTTCCTCGAAGCAGTACCGGATCACCTGCGTCGGATCGCTCCGTCGCAAACGCAGGTGGAAACGCGAGAGCTGCACTTGATCCTTGTCCTGCATCTTCTCCAGCTCGCGCAACTCGCGCGCGCTCACGTCCGAACCCTTCCCCAGCAACTCCGCGGGGACGGCTTTTCCTTTCGCGTCTCCCTTCCTTGCATCCCGAACCGGAACGTCCTTCGGAACGCGCTTCGTCTCCGGGGACGCGTCCCCGTCCCCGTTCCCGTCCCCGTCCCCGTCCCCGTCCCCGTCCCCGTCCCCGTCCCCGTCCCCGTCGGACACCGACCCCGACGCGCCGTCGTCGTCGAACGTCTCGGGCTCGACGACGAGTTCGCGCTCCGGGAACGTCTTCGGCGCGCGCACGAGGGACCCGACGTCCGTCGGGCGATCCGCCCAGCGGTCGTTCTTAGAATCGTACTGCTTTTGCTGCGCGTCGCTGAGCTCCTGCAAGGGGCCGCCCACCCGCGCGGGCTCGTCGGGGTAGAACGCGTTGTCGCGAGGCAGCTGCGAGCGGAACACGCGCACGGCGCCCGGCCTATGCAGATCGCCGCCGTGCGGCGAGACAAACACGAAGATGCTCCGGTGGAACGCCGTCGGCTCGTCGTCCACGGGCGCGTAAATCTGCATGAGGAAGTCCAGCGGCTCGCGCGTGTACAGACACTTGAGCTGCTTCGCGGTCGGGACGTCCACCGGGTCGAGCCACGCCGGCTTTCCGCCAACCTTGCACGGGAAATGGTGCCTCTGCATCGACGCGATGACTAATCGCCGTTCCGCGGGATCGCTCGGCAGCGGTTCGACGAAGCCTATGTTCCACTCCAGGTCCCCGCCCTCGGACTCGTCGTCCGAGCTGTACGCGTTCTCCTCGCCGCTGTCCTCGTCCTCCTCATCATCCCCAACCACCAGCTCCTCGGTCGCCTTCGAGGCGTGCTCGACGTCCTCGAAGTGCTGCGCGGCGGCGGCGGCCGAAACATCGCCCGCGGCGGCCTCCTCCGCGGACATCGCGATCGGCGGCGGCGCGACGGGAAGCCCACCTCGGGAGCGCACCCGGCCCCGCGGATGTGCGGAGAAGGCGAGAAACTCCGAGCTGCCCGCGCGGCGCGTGAGGGTCAGCAGGGGCGGGCCCGACTGATTCGGCCGCCGCCGAGTCGGCGCATTTTCTCGCCTCAGGAAAGACGAAGCTGTCGTGCCGGGCCTGGTCGCGCCAAAAGGATTCGTCGCAGGCGTTTCTTTCGCAACGGCGCTTGGAAACAAAAAACACGACGCTACGCCACTCTTTGTACAGCGCGAGCCTCCCGCGCACGTCTTCGCTCGTCTCGGGCGACGCCGAGTCCCGCGTCGCCCACACCCCTCGTCCCCGCCGATCGCGCTCACCCCCCGCGTCGCAGATCACGGGGACGCGTAGTACATGTACACGGCTCATCTTTTCACGCGTGACGATTTCGTCTCCTCAGTGGTCGTGCGACAGAAACGACCCGGCGCCCCCCAGCTGCCTCGCCTTCATCTGCGCGGCGACGGCTTGCGAGGTCTCGTAGTCGAACCTGGACTTCTCCGCGTCGAATCCGCCGGCGCCCACCTTCGCGCACCCCACGTCGAACTTGGAGTTCTTGTTCTTCTGCAGGCGGGGTGAGTCGGCGAACGGCCGCGGCGGCGCATCCGCGTCGGTGGCAAAGGGGGACGCCGCGACGCGCTCGCCGTGGCCTGCGTGTCGGTTTCGGTTTTCGTTTTTCGTTCCGTGCGGTTGGTCAGTCGGTTTTTTCTTTCGTTCGTTTTTCGGCGACGACGACACGCGTCGGAGAGACGGATGCGGATGCGGACGGGACGCCGGTTCAGGACGGGCGCGGCTCGTGGGCGCGGGGACGGGGAGACGGGAAGACGTGGACGGGGACAAGGTCGTCGGCCGCGCGTGTTTCCCGAGTCTCGTCGCGCGAGACCCGAGGCGTTTCGCGCGAAACGCGCGGAGAAGCGCGCGGGGGCGATGGGAAGACGGGGCCGTCTCTCGTGTTTGGAGACGTGACGCACCGGCAACCTTGGCTCGCCCGCCGTTCGTGATGGTCTGCTGCGTCTCGAACCTCGCGTTCTCGCTGGCGTAGATGGTGTTCTGCACGCTGCTGTCCGGGTTATCGAACTGGGCCCTGCCCTTTCGCGGGGGCGCTCTGCGGGTGTCAGGTGAGAGGGGCGCGTCAGCGAGACGGGGCAGTTGACTTTTCGCGCGGGGGGCGCACGCCTCGAGCGACGACCCGGCGAGTCGCGTCGGGACCTGGGCTGCGCGCGTCTCGCGCGACATGCACGTACTCTCCCCCGAAGTTCACGAGGCTCATGGCGGAGGAAGGGGTTCGAGGAACGACGCGGACGTCGTTGTGCCGAGCGAGGCGCCATTTCATCACGAACAGACACTTTTTTGCGAAACGCGCGTTTCGCAACCGATGTTTCTTCCCATGACTAATTGTTCGTTTGAGCGTACGTGACGCGATTCTTGTGACTAAATGTTCGTTGGCGGTTAACCGTCGTCGCTCGTCGGCGCTGCAGAGGCGCCGACTGAGAAAAAGCGTCCGGCGCCTCTCGATCGCCCGCCATTGTGCGCGGCGACCGTTTCGGCGCGGATCGACGCGCCGCGCGATCGGGCACGCGATGTTCGCTTCACCCCAGAGACAGGGTGGCGGCGGCGCGTTCGGATCCGGAAACGCGCCGGCCGAGGAGGGCGGTTCGGGTGCGTCGCGTCGACGCGAAATGAGCGCGAAAACATCCCTAACGATCCCGGCGCGACCGATCTCTGACGCCGCCTTCCCCTCTCCCCCCCCTCCCCGATACCGCAGCCGCCGAGCACATGCAGGAAGCCGCTCGGGTCATCTCCAACCTGCAGGCCGAGAGCGACGGCGTGGATCTCGCGACGCTCCTCAGGGAGGGTCCGCGCGAGGCGTACGCGTTCCAGCAGCTCGGGGTGCGTCCCCCTCCCGCTTCTTTTCATCCGGGCGCGGGCGTCCGCACGGCGTGGCCACCACCACGCGCGCCCGAACGCGCGGCGCGTTCGCGGTTCCGAGACGCGGGTGCCGTCACGGCGACGTCCACTCGACCCGACCCTCCCGCTGACCTCCGCCACGTCCCGCCGCGCGCTTCCTCTTCCCGTCATCGATCTCCTCGATTATGATTCTTCCCTCGATTTTCTTCACGCGCGCGCCTGATGCTTAGTGGCCCGCGGAGATCGCGTCCGTGACCACCCGCGAGCTCCCCGCGGCGGTCCTGGAGCGGTACAGCGCGCGTCAGTCCGTGTGCTTCTGCGGCGTTTTACCCGAGATCGGCCGAGCGTGGGCGACGGTGGACAACGCGCTTTTCCTTTGGCGATACGACGTCCCGGACGACGTGCCCGTGGAGTACGCGGGCGAGGAGCAAGCCATCGTCGCCGTCGCCGTCGCGACGCCAAAGCCCGGCGTGTTCCTGCAGAGCATAGAGCGCCTGATCGTCGTGGCGACCACCACGGAGATCGTGCTTTTAGGCGCGGCGTTCGAACACGCGGGGGACGAGGAGGATGACACCCTGAACGAACCGGCGGAGCCGGCGACGATGATCGATCGCGATTTCGGCGCCGACCAGAAAGAAGCCGCGCGTTCGGCGATGTCGGCGCGCGTCGCGTTCGCGAACAAGGACATGACCCTTCACGCGCTTGATTACGCGTGCGTCACGGACGATGTCGTGGTGAAGGATTTCGCGTGCACGTCCACCGGCCGCATCTTCTTCGCGGGCGACGACGAGGCTCTGTACGAGGTGGAGTACAGCGCCGGAGACACGTGGAGGGCGCGGCGGTGCCGCAAGACGTGCCACCACAGCGCGACGCCCAAACTTCTGCCGAGCATCCTGCGTCTGCGCGCGCCGGACGCGCTGCGGCAGGTGCTGGTGGACGAGGACCGGTGCGCGCTGTACACGCGCTCGGAGAACGGCGTCGTGGCGGTGTACGATCTGGGCGCGACGATGACCGAGGCACCGCGAAGAGTCGCCGAGGTGAGGGACGTCGCCGCCGCCGCGCAGATGGCGCGCGGAGGCGGCTTGTTTTACGACCGGAGCGGCGGCGGGTACTCTTCTTACGGCGGCGGTGGCGGTGGCGGGTACTCTTCCTACGGCGGCGGTGGCGGTGGCGGCAGGAGCTCTTCCGCGACAGGTTCCGGCTCGTCTTCCACGACACAGAAGGGCAAGAGGCTGGTACACGTCGCCGTCGTGAGCGCGCGCGAGTCGTCGACGGTGACGCTCGTCGCCGTGTGCGCCGACGGGCGGCGCGTGTACTTGACGTCTTTGCCCAGCGCGGGCGGGTACGGGCGCTACGGCGAAAGAAGCGCGCCGTACGGTTCCAACAACGCGGTCCAGCGGGGATCCAAAGGGGACAGGGACCCTAAACAAGCCAACCGGCGTGTGTCGCCGGCGGTGACGCGCCTGGCGGTTTTGGCGACGCGCGACCCGCCGCCGCAGGCGAGCGCGGCGCGGGGCATGACCGCCGCGCAATCTTTGCGCGCCACGACGACGGCGCGTCCTCTGGAGGTGGAGGCGGCGTATTACGCGGAGGGCGTCATGCTTCTCTCCGATGCCGCCGAGGCGGATGAAGACGCGCGTCTGTTCTTCGCGTCGAGAGACGCGTCCCTGCCCTCGCATCTGCGCGCCGTGTCCCCCGCGGAGGCGGGCGCGACGTACGGAGCCGCCGACGCGTACGGCGCCGAGGGCGCCGGCTACGGCGGCGGCGTGAGCGGCGGCGGAGGCGGCGCCGCCGCGCACGCCGCGCGCTCTCTCCGCGAAGCCGTCAGCACGCGCCGCCTCACCGGCCGCGCGGCGTCCAGCGTCGGGTCCATGGGCGAGGTGCCGGCGCCGCCCGCGGTGCTCCGCGACCTGGACCCCCCCTTCCCCGCCGCCGCGCGGCCCGGCGCGGCGGGCTACAAGCCTCCGGCGCCGCGACTTTGCGGCGGTGAGCTCGCCACGCAGCACGTGGCGCCTCGCCGCAAGTTCGTGATCGTCACGAACGCCGGCGTGGTGCTGGTCGAGAAGGCCCGGCCGGTGGACGCGCTGCGCGAGCTTCTGCTGGACGACGTGCACGAGCACATCGCGCGCTTCTTCGCCGCGTACGGCCAGGCGGAGGCGGCGACCATGTGCCTGGCGCTGGCGCTCGGCGCTTGCGCGGACGTCGCGCCCAAGGCGGCGGACGACGAGCAGAGCGGTGCGCGCGTCGTCGGCGCCGGCGCCGAGGCGAGCGGGTCGTTCTTCTCGACGCGCGCGTCCTCGGCGTCGGCGGTGGCCGCCGCAGCCGAGCGCGCGCGCCTCGCGCTGGAGGACCCGCGCCTGACGGGCGAGCCGCGCGTGGAGGAGGACCGCGCCGATAACGGGGCGGCGGGCATCCCGAGCCCGTCGCTCGGCGCGGCGCCGGGCTCGTCCGCGCAGTTCGACATGGGCCGCGCCATCGTGCAGCCGCGCATGCACTTCTCGGGCGTGCACGCCGCGGCGTATACGTACGCGGCGCGCGTCCTGGCGGCGGTCTGGGAGCGCCCCATGGTGACCACGCTGGCGGGAGCCGCCGGGAACGGCGGCGGCGGTTTCGGCGGCGGCGCCGCGAAACGCCAAGTCGGGGGGGCCAAGTCTCAACACGGCGCGTACGCCGACGTCTCTCGCGGAATCCGAAACGGATCGTTTCCGGAGTCGCGAGAGTCGAGCGGGCTCGGCTCTTTGTCGCGCCAGCCGCTCCGCGAGGCTGTGGCGAACGGCGCCGCCGCCAACGGCGCGGTGGGCGCCGCGTCCGCCGCGGCGGGGTGGCTGGGGGGCATACTGAGACCGAGCAACTCGACGGGGGCGCCCGTGGCGTGCACCGTCCCGGCGGACACGCTCGCGTCGCTCGAGAGGCGCCTTCGGCCGCTCGAGCGGTTCCTGGCGCGCCGGAGGCCTCGGGAGTTCGCGGGCGTTCGAGGCGGCCACCCGTTCGCGCACGAGCGAGCCGTGGGCGACCCGAAGCGTCGCCGCGTCGACCCGAGCGCCGCTCGCCGAGCCGAGGAGCGTTCGCTCGCGGCGTTGCGCGGCGCGCTTCGCCGCGCCGTCGAGGCGTCGGCGCTTTTGCGGGTCGCCGGCGAGGCGGGGTTCGCGCGCGCCGCCGCGCGGCTCGCGCGCGAGGACCGCGAGGCGCTCACTCGCGGCGACTTCACGCTCCGGCGTCTTGCGACGACGGCGGAGGGCGCGCGGCTCGCGAGTGCGCTGGTGGAGGCGCTGATGACCGCCTTGGTGTCCGCCGGGGACGTCGACGGCGCCGAACGCGCGGCGCGGAGATTGCAGACTTTGTGTCCTCTGTTTTTCGGCGGCGACGAGCGCCGCTTTTACCGCGCGCGGCAGTCGCTTCAGGCGGCGCGCGACGCGCGCGACGCGCGCGACGCCGCGGACGCCGAGCGCCGAACCGCGGAGGCGCTCGCGGCGCTGCTGGAGGTGCCCGCGGCGGGGAACCTCTCCGCCACCATGGCGGAGCTCGCGGACGCGGGGTGCTTCCACGGGCTCGTCGCGTTGCCGCTCTGCGCCGCCGCCGCCGCGCGCCGCCGCCGCGGAGGACGCTTCGGCGTCGCTGAGACGTTCGCCGCCGACGAGCCTTTCGCCTTCGCCGACGGCGCCTCCTTCAGCGCCTTCGACCCGTTCGACGAGGCGGACCGATCCGCGGCGGCGGCCATGACCGCCGCCACGCCGGAGGCGTGCCGCGAGTACGTCTGCGTCGCGCTGCGCGCGCTCGCCACCGGCGCGCCGGACGAAGGCGCGCCGCCGGGGTCCCTCGGCGCCGTGTGCGCCGCTCTCTCCCCCGAGACGCGCGCGCGGGGCGTATCCGCCATGCTGGCTCGCGCCGCGCAGGCTTCGTCGCCTCCCGCGGCGGCGGCGGCGCGCGCGCGGCTCGTGGCCGCCAAGGCGGAGGCGGAGGCGGCGGCGGCGGCGGCGTCTCGCGCGGGCGCGCCCTTCGTTCCTCCGCCGGAGGTTTCGTGCGCGGCGCTCTTCGCCACCGCCACGCCTTCTTCCGCGGAGGCGGAGGGCGCCGCGCTCGACGACGGCGCCTTTGCGCGTCGCGTCTACGCCGAGCTCATTTCTCTGCAAAAGGACGACTTGCTTCTGTCCATGCCCCCCGCGCCGCTGGAGCGGTTCCTCGCGGACCAGGGCGCGTTCGCGGTGGCGCAGCAGGGCGGCGCGCTGACGCAGAGTCAAGCCAGGCACCTCGAGCTTCTCGCGAAACTATACGGCGCGAAAGGTCGCGACGCGCTCGCCGCGCGCGTCTACTTTGCGCTCGCCGAGCGCGACGCCGCCGGCGCCGCCGTGCCCTTGGCCGAGCGCGCCGCTCTGCTGGACCTGGCGATGCGCAAGGCGCGAGGCGAAACCTCCGGCGGTGATTCAAACGACAAAACTCCGAGCCAAGAAACCACCTTCAAAGTACACACGACGACGGAGGATGCTTCGTTTCTGGAAACTTTGGACGGTAAGATGAAGGTTCTCGCGTTCCAAACGCGTTTACGAGGCGCGTTTCTCGAGCGCGAAAGAATCGCGCAGACGTCCGAGGCGGCTTCCGCGGCGCGCGCGGCGGCGGAGGATTTGGAAAGAGAGCTTCGGCCCTTGAGCGACATGTTCAACGACTTCGCGCGGCCGGCGGAGATGTTCGACCTGTGCCTGGAGATGCTGCACTTCTCCAGGTACCGCGACGTGGACGACGACGGGGCGGTAGCGCGCGAGCTCTGGGACGCGCACCTCGCCGCCGCCGCCGCCGACGCCGTCGCCGACGGCGACGCCGACGCCGCGACGCGCGACGCGTGCGCGGCGGCGGCGTCGCTCGGCCCGAAGCTGTTCCCCTCGGACGCGGCTTTCCCGGTGGCGCACGTCGCGCTCAGGCTCGAGCTTCTCGCCGCCGGGCTCTGGCGCCCGGAGCCCGGCGAGACTGCTCGCGATGACGTGCCTTCCGAAACGTTCGCAACCGGTTGGCGTAACGGCGCCGGCGTTTCTGACGACTCGTTCGTCGCCGAGACGGTTTTGCGCGCGACGCGCGATTCGTTTGAAGCCGCGCACGCGGCGTACGATCGGCTTTTGGCGACGCACTCGTTGCACCGCAAAGGCGTGCATTGTGACACACGCCTCTTGGCGCACGCCAGGCACCTGCAGACGCCCGCGCTGCGCCTGCGTCTGCTGCGCTCGGCGCTGCGCGTGCTGCGGCGGTGGGAAGAGTCGCTGCGTTTTGACGCCGAGCGAGACAAAGGCGGCTTTGCCTCTGGCGGCTTCGGCGCGTTTGGCGGGGGGAAGGAACGCGCGCGCGCCGCGCTCGCGGAGGTGTGCGCGGGGTACGCCGGCGAGGCACGCAGGCTCCTGCAGGTCCCCGCGAGCGAGCAGGGCGCAGCCGAGGCGCTCGCGGCGGAGTTCGAGGGGCTGGGAAGGAGCCTCGCGGACGCGTGAGGAGAAGAGGAGTGACTAGTCGACGAGTCTGTCTATGAGTGTCATCGCGAGAAGAATTTACAACTCACGACAACAACGTCGCCTCGACACGAGTCGATCGACGATCGACGCCACGTCGGTCGGTGCGTGTACGAACGACACGACGAACGACGATCGTCCCGCCCCGCGCGCACTCTTCCGGGCGCCGCCGAGCACCCGTCGTCAGACGTCGCGCGCTCGTCGCGTCGTTTTCCCCCGCGCTCTCGGGCCCGGCCGCCTGCCGAACCCGCGCACCCGCGCGCACGTCCACGCCGCGCGCGAGATGGCGGCATTCGTCCCCAAAACGTCACCCGCGGTGGCGCGCGCGACATCGTCCCCCGGCGCGGGGTCGCGCGCGCGTCGCGGCGCCGCCGCCGCGCCCCCGCGCCCCGCGCGACTCGCGCCGCGCCGCCGCGCGCGGCTGGTGCCGCGCGCGTCGGATGACACCGGTTCGGATCCCGATCCCTCTGCGAGCGCGCCCCCCCCCGAGCCCCCCTCGTCCCCGCCCGGGAAGGCCATCGCCGGCGCGGGCTTCGCGCTCGGCGTGGCTCTGTTCGCGTCCGGGCTGGGCGGCGGTGCGCCGACGCTCGCGAGCCTGGAGAAGGACGCCGTGCCTTTGGACGTGGCGCTCGCGAACGGACGCCCGACCGTGGTGGAGTTCTACGCGGACTGGTGCGAGGTGTGCAAGGAGAGCGCGCCGACGGTTTTCGACGTCGAGCGCAAGTTCGGCGGCGACGTCAACTTCGTGATGCTCAACATCGACAACACCAAGTGGGGCGGCGAGATGGATCAGTACGGCGTCGACGGCATTCCGCACCTCGTGTTCCTGGACAAAAACGGCCAATCCTACGGGCAGGTGGTCGGTAAGTTCCCGAAAGCCGCGCTCGAGCAGAACGTCCAGGCGCTCGCCGAGGGACGACAAAATCTGCCATTCGCAAAGTTCCAGGAGGGCGCCAGCGTCGCGCGCGCGCCGGACATCGTCGCCGCGCCGCAGAGCGCCGTCGACGATCCCAGGGGCGGAGCGGTGTACAACGCAGACCCCAGAGCGCACGGGTGAGATGAACCGATGGCAAAAAAAAAGAAAAAGAGAGGTGTGGTCGACGCGTGAGTAGCGAGTACGCCGTTCGTATCGACATCATGACGTATCGACGCGTTCCGTCGCGACGTCTTTGTCTCGCGTCCGACGCCGTCGATGTATCGCGCATACGCGTAGTCTACGTAGTATCAAGCCTATGACATCATTTCACCGCTTGGCGAGCGCGGTGACGTTTTCTTCACCCCCCCCCGTGTTCCCGCTCTCCTCGCGCGTTCCCTCGAATTCCCTCGAGTGCACGAACAGGCTCCCCTTGTTCCCGCGCGAGATCCGGAGCTCGTCGTCGAGGTACAGCTGCTCGACCCACCCGGCGCCGCGGCCGGGTTTCGGCTCGAGGGTCTTGCGCCACACGCGCGTCCCGCCGACGGAGACGTCCACGGTGCTGATGCGCACCTCCGTCCGCGAATCCGAGACCGCCTGGGTGGGCGCGGTCGCCGAGACCGTGAGCGGCCCGAGGAGCACCAGGTTCTCCAGCGTGTCGTCTTTGTTGAGGATCTGGAAGTTATCGCTCGCGACGCCGGCGAAGAGCTTCTGGAAAAAGTTGGATGACTCTTGCTGCTGCGACCAGCGCAACCTCCACTTGCCGAGAAGCGAGTTGTGCCGCGCGGGCGCGGGCGTGGGGTTGAGCTTCTCCAGTTCGTCGATCGCGGCCAGGATGGCGGCGTCGTCCCTGGAGGACGCCTCGAGCAGCGCGAGCATGTTCTGCTGCGCGCCGAACAGAGCCTCCTTCGAGCTCCCGGTGAAGACGCGGACGCTGGCGGTCGATGCGCCGTCGTCCGCGGACGCCCGCGCGAGCGCGCGGGACCGCGGGGCGCGCGCGCGGCGAAGGGAAGACGCCTGGGTTCGCGCCCCGCACTGAGGCGCGACGGAGCGCGCCGCGGTGGCTGAAGCGGACATGCCTCGCTGTGACGTGCGCTGCGCGTGCGCGACTGGCCACGACAGCCACGAGAGCGGCTCTCAGCCACCGATTCCGGCACGATCATCGAAAAAGCGATTGTCGATTGTCGTTTCGAGACGGTCCGGACAAGGATATTGATAAAACCGTCACGCATCCGCGACGCGGGGGTCCACCCCCAGCACTTCGCACGCCCTTCGCATGTCCTCCGGCATGGGCGCGTCGAACACGAGTTTCTCGAGGGTCCTCGGGTGCGTCACGGTGAGCCTCTGCGCGTGGAGGGCCTGGCGTCCGAGCCACAGCTCCCCTCCCCACGCGCTTTCCGTCTCGCCGCCGCCGAAGGCGGCGTCGGCGTCGCCTCGGTTCTCTGCCGGCGAGGCACCTCCCCAGCGCACGTGCGGCCCGTAGAGCGGGTCCGAGAGGATGGGCATTGAGGCGTGCGCGAGATGCACGCGGATCTGGTGCGTACGCCCGGTCAGAGGCTGCGCGCGGACCAACGCCGCGACCAAACGTCGATTTGTGTCGCTTTCGTCCGACGTCGATTCACGATTCGCGGGTAATCCTCCGCTTTTTCGTTTTTCATCCCCGCTGCGCTTCCGCGCCGCGCGCCCGGCTTCGAACCCCGTCGTAGAGAGCACCGCGCAGACTGTCACCGCGTGTTTCGGCAACGACGCGTCCATGTCCGGGTGGCCGCCCACCTTGGCGTGCGGGTCGGGAGGCGGCGGAGGGTGCACCCACCGCGCCTCGGGGATGGAACCGTGCGCGCCGACGTGCGCGTTCACGGTGAACGTCCCTTTTTGCGCTTTTGACGCTTTTTCCGCCGGAGGAGTTCCGGACGCGTCGCCCGCCGCGTCGTCCCCTTTGTCGCCGTCGCCTTCGAAGCGCACGACCGCGCCTCCTTCCCCCGCGCCTCGCGGCACGCGCCCGACGCAGAGCGCCAGGTACTCCTTGCACGCTCTCCCGAACGGCGCACACTCCTGCTCGCCGCGGAACTGCCGCGCGAACCCGTCCACCAACGACGGGTCCTTCACGAAAAGACACACGCCGCTCGTGTCCATGTCCAACCGGTGCACGATGCGCGGCGCGTCGGAGTCGCTGTCGGAGGAGATCTTGTCGTCGCTGTCGCAAACGAGGTCGTCGTTCGTTGAACTGTCAACGCTCTGGTTCTTCTTCTCTCTGGATCTTCTTCTCACGTGCCCGAGGCACCGGGACAAAAGAGAGTTGCCCTCGAACCTGTGCGTCGGGTGGAACCGCAGGTTGGGCGGCTTGTTCACCACGAGAAGCTCTTCGTCTTCGAACACGATCTCCAGCGGCGCGTCGTCGGCGACGAGGGGAATCGCCTTGGACGCTTTCCGCAAGATGCCCTTGACTCTGTGCAGCGGGAGGCGCATTGTTTTCGCCACCTCAGCGACGGGCATGCGGTTACCTTCCGCGTACGCCAGCCCCTTCGCGGTGCGCAGCAGAACCGCCTCGCGCGACGCGACGGCGGCCGCCGCGGACGCGACGTCCCCCCACGCATCGCGCGGGACGTGCTCGACGACGTCGGGGCAGCACTTGCCGACGTGCTGCCTGAACTGGTCGGGGTGCCTCGCCTTGATGGTCTGCGCGCACGCGGGGCACTCGAGTGTGGGCCCGCGCGTCGCGCCGCGCGGACCGCGGGGCATGGCGGACGCCTCGCGCTCGCCCGAAGACGGGGGACGCGCTCCCGCGTCGGCGGGCGGCGGTGTCGACGAATGTCCCGACGTGTGCGCGACGCGGCGGCACGCGGAGGCGCGGCGGGAAACGCAACCGTGCACGCGCGGGTTCACGCGTGCGACGCGCTCGAGCCTCCCGAGGCGCGCGGACAGCACGCGAAGCATACGCGCGGGGGCGCGCGCGGCGCGTTGTGTCCGCCGGAGGACAGCAGGGCGTTCGCCGAAAGCGTCAGTTCCTCGGTCGACTCCTGTCTCGTTTTATCCGAAAATCTCAGCTGTCGCCCAAGACGCGCCAGAGTCCACCGCGAGCAGCGCGTGGCACGTCGCCGGACGCGTCCCCGGTCGCGATGCGTCTCGCCGTCGTGGACACACCCCTCGCGGGGCACGTGCCCCGGCGCTCCGCCCCCGCCCGTCGGCGCGCCTCGCCCCGAGGCGGCTGCGTCCCTCGCGCGTCATCTGCGGACGGTTCCGATCTCGATCGCGACGGGCGGGCCGGGTCGGGGTCGTCCTCGCGACGCGGCGTGCTCCGCGCGGCGTCCAGCGCGCTTCTCCTCCCCGCGCTCGCCCCCGCGCTCCCCGCGCGCGCGGACGACTTGTTCTGCGGGTACTACGTCGAGAACCGCTCCGTGACCCCCCAGTGGGCGTTCAAGACGCCCTGGTCCGAGGGCGCGGTGGATGTGTCCTCGGCGACGAAACTGCGGGACGCCAAGACGTTCCTGCGCATATTAGGCAAGCGCGAAGCCGCCGCCGAGGCTGGCCACCTGCCCGTGCTGTGTCTGCACGGCGGCCCGGGGCTGGGCTTCAAGTACATGGAGAGCTGCGAGATCCTCGCCAGCGAAACCAGGGAGGTGGCGAGCTACGACCAAATAGGATGCGCGCGGTCGTCCCTCGCCCAGCCTCCGCCGAAAGGAGTCTTCGCCCCCGAGCTCTTCGCGGCGGAGCTCGCCCGCCTGCGCGAAGTCGCCGAACTGGACAAAGTGCACGTCGTCGCGCACGGCTGGGGAGCCATGCTCGCGCTGGACCACGTGCTCGGTCCGCTGGGAAGCGGGATCGCGTCACTCACGCTGGTCTCGTGCCCTCCGTCGTACGCCAGGCTCATCTCGGACCGCCGCGACGCTTTGGCGAAGATGCCCCGCGACTTGGCGGAGGCGCTCGTGGACGGCGACGCCGGCGGCGCGCGCGGCGCGAACCTCTCCGACGCGGGCAGGGCTCTGTACGCCAGGGCGTGGCAGGAGTGGATCGTCAGGCACGAGTCCGCGCGCGCCGCGGGAGCGTGCTACCAAGGTCTGACCCTGGGTGGCGCGGGCGCGGGCGTCGGCGCGCGGCGAGGCGATCCCCCGACCGCCGCCGGCGCGGCGTCGGCGTCGGCGGTGGCACACGACATGACCGGCGGTATGTTTTTCTCCGTCGCCGGCGCGCTCGCCGACTGGGACGCCGACGCCGGCGGTCGCCTTGCGCAGATTTCGTCCAAGGTGCCCGCGACGCGCGTCGTGCGCGGCGAGAACGACGCTTTGTCTCTGGACGCCGCGAAAACGCTCGTCGCGGGGATGACACGCAGTGACATGAAACCGCGCGTCGCGCTCGTCGAGGCAAACGAAGCCGGGTCGTGCGTGTTCTTAGACCGCGGCGCGGAGTTTCTCGAGGAGACAAACGCGTTCGTCGCCAAATACGACGAAGTGCTGTGAGAGTTTCATGAGAGTAGGCTACGAAAACGAGCGTTCTGATGAATAGTTAACTAATGAGTATCAGCTGCCGCGCGCCGCCGCGCCTTCTCCTGCAGCGTGAACGACACCACCGCTCTCTGGATGGTGAGCGCCGCGATGGTGGCGGAGTTGGAGGTGAGCAAGTCGTCCCTGCGCCACGGAATGTCGCCGGGAGGCCCGGTGGATGCCGAAAGGCGATCGCCGGAACCCGCGCCGCGCGCCGACGCCGACGCCGAAGCAAACTCGGCGGCGACGTCGTCGCGCTCGTCCTGTGACATGTCCGGGTCGTCCTCGTCCACCGAAAGCCGCTCGGAGACCTGCGACTTGAGCTCGGCGCGGTCGATGGCCATCCACGCGCGCACCGACGCGCGCATGCCGGAGACGCTTCGGCGCCGCCGCTCCTCCGCCTCGTCGGCTTCGTCCTCCGACATGGCGCCCGCGGCGACGGCGGCCCACCCGACCGGTCCGGCGGCCTCGCCCGGCGCGGGCGCCCACGCGAACATGTCCGGGTCGAGCAACGCCAGGCTCGGATCGGTCACATCTTTGTTTTTTTCGGAAACCTCGTTATCCGCGTCGTCCTCGTCGGCGGCGACGTACGCCGACGTCAGGAACAGCGCGAAGAATTTGCCGGCGTCCGCGGATGAGCCGAACATGCCGCGCCGCGAGCCCTCGACGTCGAACTCCGCGGGGTCCAGCGCCTCGGCGAGCGACACCGCGGGCACGCCCGCGGCGCGCGCGTCCAGCGCGGCGGCGGCGAACGCGCGCAGACCCGCCGGGTGCGACGTCAGACACGACACGTACGCCACGAGGAGTCGCGCGGCGAGCGTCCGCGCGGCTTCGCGCGGCGTCGCGCACCACTCCAGCGCGACTTGCGGTTGCGCGCGTTGAGCCGCGTCGTCGTCCACCTCATCTCCGTCCTCATCTTCGAGACGGTCCTTCTCTCGAAGACCATCCTCGACACCGACCTCGTTGTCCAGCTCCTCGTTGTCCAGCTCCTCGTCCCGCGTGCTGATGACCTCGGCGACGGGGCGCAAGCCGCGGGACGCGAAAACAAACTCCCGCAACAAAAGCGTGAGGCGGCAGTTCACGCGCATCAGGCGCACGGCGTCCGTCTCGCCGAGCGCGCGCGGGCCGACGTTTTCCGGGCCGCCGCGGCTGGCGATGCCCCTCTGCGACGCGGGAACGCGATCGCTGGCGCTGTTGTCCGGCGCGTCCCGGTTGAGCCTCTGCGTGTCCCCCCATCCCTCGGGGTGGTCCCACGCGTCCGGGGCGCCCGAGCCGCGAGCCTGCAGCGTCATGATCCGCTCCATCTCCATGCGCTTCAGCGTGAACCCGGCGTCCGAGCGCTGGTGCGTCGCGCGGATGTACGCCAGGAGCCCGCGCGCCTCACGGTCGTCCTCGGGGTCGCCCCCCACGGGCGACCAGCGCGCCTGGCCGGCGGCGGGCGCCCCGCGGGACGGCCAGTCCAGCTCCCACAGGGTCATCATGCACATCCCGAGGTGCGACAGGAACGCATCCTGCTCGCTGAGGCCCATGTCCGACGCGGTGGACAAACCCAGGAGCGAGATGTCCATGCGCAGGGAGGGTATCGTGACGCCCCGCTCGTACGCCTCCGTGGCCACGATGGCGAACTCCTGCGCCGCGAACCGCGACCCGCGGCGAAGCGCGAGGAACGTCACGTGCAATCGGGCCAGCAGATCGTCCTCCGCGGGCGCGGCATCGTCGCCAGCCCCGTCGAAGGCGGCGGCGGGGGCGGGGGCGGCGCGCGGGGACGCCCCCCGCGCGCGCCCTGGAGCGCGGGGGCGTCGCACCGACGCCCGGAACGCCCGTGCGGACGACGCAGCGGTCGCGCACGACATCGTCGTCGCGCGGAGGATAATGGCGCGAAGCTGCGATCGAAACAAGTTTTTCTCGTCACGATCCCGAAATCGCACGGATGCTCACTCTGTCTGTCACGAGGTCTGTTTTTCTACCGCCGCCGGCGCGTTCGCGAAAGGACTCCCTCGCTCACTCGAGCGCGTTCGCGAGGTACTGCATCGTCACCATCGAGACCAAGAACGGGACACCTTCCAGGCGTTCGTCCTCACCGTCCCCGAATCCGACGATCCCGGGTTCGCCATCGTCCATCGCTTCGAACAGCGCTCGAACTTTGTCCTCCACTGTCACGGTCGCGTCGCACGCCCACTCGCGCCGCAGCGGGTCTTTTCCTTTCCCTTTCCTTCCGGACGACGCCCGGACCGCCGAGCCCGGACGCGGCGCGACAGACATCAGCGTTTGCGTGCGCGTCGGACGCTTCGTCTCGTGGTGGTGCGCGCCGGAAGAGGAGTCCTCGTTTTTCCAAACGGAAGAACCCATAGACTTCGCGACGAGAGCTCGGAACTCGGCGTAGTCGAGGGCGCCGTCGCCGTCGGCGTCCGCGTGCTCCAGCACCGCCAGCCACACGTCCGCGGCGGACGTGGAGGGGTCGCACACGCGGTCGACGAGAGTAGCGTCAGAAAGGGTCACATCGGTGTCTTCGGAGTACGGGATACCGTCGCCGCCGGGGGTGGAGGTGGGCGTGGGAGTGCTGGTGACTCCGTCGTAGACGCCGCCGGGGGTGGAGGTGGGCGTGGGAGTGCCTGTGACTCCGTGGTCGTCCCAGCGGTCCTCGTTGTCGTGCTCGTGGCGGTCGTCGTCGTCGTCGTCATCGTCGTCGTCATCGTCGTCGTCATCGTCGCGCTCAGCCTCGTGGTGGTCTTTCCACTTGTGGTCTTTCCACTTGTGCCTGGCGAGACTGGAGGGATCGTCGCCTGGATCCGCGTACGCGCCGCTCGCGGGACGCGCGACCCGCAGGGGCAGGGCCGAGGGAGAAGTCGTCACCGCCTTTCTAGGGGTTTGGCCGGCGACTTCAGGCAGCGCGAGCAGCAACGCGAGCGCGGCGAGAAGAGCCGAGCAGAGGAAGCGGCGTCGCTTCGAGCGCGAGACATCACGGGGTGGGGATGACATGGCGCGCGGTGCTGGGCGCGGCGTGTTGTGCCGCGTGACGTCACCCGCGCGGCGGCTCGTTTCTCGGAAGTCGGTTTCGGTGATCACGAGAGGCGGCGACCGCCACGTCGAGACCCGGTCGCGCGCGTTCTCGGAAGACGAAACGAAAGGCAAAGAGCAACTCGAACAAAAAAATAGTCTAAAAACCGCGTTTGAAGCGAACGATAGACGCGTCACCGCGGCTCGACGAACACGCACGCGGTGTGCCCCGGCACGACCACCGTCCCTCCGACGCACGTCGCGCCGAGCAAGTAGTCATCCGGACAGATCTGCCCCTGCAGCGGGTGCGCCAGCATGGTCGCGCCCGCTAAGTCCGTGGCCAGCCTCGCGTCCGCGATGGTCGCCTCGTGCGGCGTGACGTTGACGCACACCAGCAGGCGGTTGAACTTCGCGCACCTCTGTTGTACGCCGTCCGCCGCGTCGTCGGAGACGCCCATCACGATCACGCCCGGGATCTGCATCACGCCGGTGTTGTAGAACGTGACTCGTTTTTGCACGTCCTCGGCGTCCGTCAGCCGGAACAGCGGCGTGGACTGCCGGATCGCGAGCACTTCGCGGAAGTGCGCGACGCTGCGCGCGATGAGCGCCGGGTCCGGTCGAAGGGAGACGTCGCCGAGCAAACCCTCGATGAACGGGTACCGGTCGCCGTTCTTCTCGCGGCCGGGGAGGCCGATGCCGAAGTTGTGCGTCTGGCCGGTGTAGTCCAGGCGGTTGAACCAGTCCCCGGAGTTGTACGAGTCGCGGTCCAGGCTCTTGCTTCGTAAGATCTCGTCGCCGGCGTGGAAAAAAGGGACGCCCTGCGAAAACGCAACCGTCGCCACGGCGAGGCGGTTGATGCGGCACCGCGTCTCGAGGTCGACGTCCGGCGCGGACCGCAGCGTGATCCCGTCGAAAAGTGTCTCGTTGTCGTGCGCGGAGACGTAGTTCACCGTCTCGCGAGGCTGCGCGGCGTACCCCACGTTGGACCCCACCCAGCACGCGTCGCGGCCGGGGGTCTGGAACCCGTCCTTGTTCTCGAAGCGGTACTCGCGCAAGTTGCCCGCCATCGCCGCGATGACTTTTTCGTTATCCTCCACCAGCCGCTTCCGCTGCTCGTCCGCGTCGCCCTGCTCGATGAACATGTTCGGGCGGAAGAACAGGCCGGTCATCACGCCCTGCACGCGCGGGTCCCCGAACGGCGAGCCGCCCATCACACCCTCGCGTAGGCGGTCGTTGAACGACCCGATGCCGGTGCCCCCCAGGTTGATCTGCGACGCGTTGGTCCCGACCCTTCCGTGCGCAACCTCGGCGTAGTCCCAGCCCTCGCCGTACAGGTAAATCTTTCGGCCGTCCACGCCGTCGCGTTTAAGGGTGAGTTGTTCGAGCGCCTCCTTCGCTCTTAACATCGTTCTTAACATGATGTGGCCCATCAGGTCGAACCGGAACCCGTCCACTTTGTACGTGCGCGCCCAGTGCACCAAGTCGTCCACGATGAGCCGCTCCATCATGCGGTTCTCGGAAGCCGTGTTGTTGCAGCACGTGCTGTTTTCGTAGAAACCGTTTAAGTCGCGCCGGTGGTAGTACCCCGGGACCACCTTGTCCAGCACGGACCTTCCGTCCGTGGGCCCCGCGCTCAGGGTGTGGTTGTACACCACGTCGCAGACCGTCCGTAAACCCAACGTAGCCAAACCTTTGACCATCGTTCGGTACTCTAGAACTCGCGTCGCGCCGTCGGGGTTCGTGGCGTAAGAGCCCTCCGGGACGCCGTAGTGCACGGGGTCGTAGCCCCAGTTGAAGGCGTCGTCGTTCGCGACGCTCGCCACCGCGGCTTGCTGGTCCGGCGAGTTCGGGGGCAAAGACGCGAGCCAGCCGTGGTCGACGGTCTTTTGCCACTCCACGCGCTCCGGAACAGACCCGAAGTCGTACGTGGGGAGTAAGTGGACGTGCGTTAATCCCGCGTCGGCGAGCGACTTGAGGTGGTTCACAGGGACGGTGTTTGTCTCGGCGAACGCGAGGTATTTGCCTCGCACGTCCCACGAAGTGGACTCGTCCATCGCCGAGAAGTCGCGCACGTGCAGCTCGTAGATGGCGTAGTCCGTCGGCTCACCCGATTGCACGCATGTACTCTTCCAGCGCTCGGTGTCGTCCCAGCCCGCGGGCTTTAAATCGGGCGAGTTCAAGTCGCACACGTGCGAGCGCTCGCCGTCCGCCGAGAGCGATTTCGAGTACGGGTCCGTCGCGCGCGAGCGCACGAAGGCGCCCGCCGGCCCGCCTCCCCACGGGTGGAACACGTCTACTGAAAACTGGTAGTACTTGCCCTCCCAGTCGATCGGGCCGACGGCGGTCCACACGCCGTCCGCGCTCTCGCGCATGGCGGTCTCGAACACGGGGTCGCCGCCGGAGGGCCGGTCGAAGAGCAAAAAGCGGACGTCTCGCGCCGTCGGCGCCCACACGCGAACAGTCACGGACGACTCGCCTCCGAACCCGCCGAAGCCGCCCCGGTTGATCTCCGCGCCGAGCGGACCGGCGTAGTTACCAAAGACGTCGTCCACGGCGCCGTGGTTCTGCACGCTCGTCGCGTCTCTTAGACGCCCGTGCGAGCCGTCGCTGTTGACGTCCTTACACTGCACGGCGAGCTGGCACTTCGCCAGCCAAGGCACGTAGCCCTCTGTGACGTACGCGTCCGGGATGCGCGCCAAAGTATACCCCGCGGCGCGCACGTGCGGGTACTTGTCGCCCGCCTCGCCCGCGTCCGGGGAGGACCAGCACATGGGGTCTATTTCCAACGGGACGTACCGCAAATCGCTGTGGTCGTGTTCGCACACGATGCCGCCCGAGCCGTGGTCCGTGATTGTTAAACCTCCGTCCGCGGAGGCGACCAGCTCGACGGCGACTTTTGTGGAGTCTTCCACGGCGAAGGGGAGCGCCACGCACCGCTCGCTGACCCAGAGCGCTCTGGCCTTGGAAAGGTCGACGTCGCCGGTGGGCAGCTTGGACAGGTCGGGCGCCTCCTTGAAGCGTTTCGGGTTCCCGGCGACGATCCACAGATCCACAGAAGAGCTTTTGTTCGTTTCGAAAACGTCGCTCTCGTCGAAGAGGTCGCCGATGACGTTCTCCACCTTGGCGCACTGCTCGTCGCCGCGGTGCACGATGAAGCTGAGCGCCGGGTCGCCCGGCTTCGCCGACGCCGCCTCCGCGAGCAGCGGGATCTCGAACGTCACCCACGTCGGCTCGCGCGTCTCCGTCGCGGCGGGCGCGATACCCGGCGGACCGACGCCCGGGGCGCCCGCCGCGACAGCCGCCGCGGGCCTCGGCGCGGCCATCGCGGGCGCGTCCCAGGTGGTGGGACGAGCCGCGCGCGTGCCCCAGACGTGCAGCCCGAACGTCTCCGCGGCGCCGTCGTGGCGGTAGTAGTGCACGGTGAGGGTGGGGCCGGAGGGGGGGGCGGCGAAGAGCGCGGGGTCCTCGAAGGACGCGACCGTGACCTGGCGGTGCCTCTTGCGCGAGGGCGCGCGCGCGGAGAGATGCGCGGCGTGCGGGTGCCCAGCCTGCGAGCCCCGGCTGGAGAGATGAGGCACGCCCGCCCCCGCGCTCGCGCCGTGGGACGCGCGGGGGGCGTGCGCGGGCGCGGGCGCGCGCGCCCACGCCGTGGGGTGCGCGCCCACGGGCGCCATGGTGTCGCGGAGGGTGCGGGAGAAGGTGTGTCGCCACGCCAGCGCGGGCCGGACTGCTTGACGTTGGGCGATCGGAACCCTGAAACGTCGTTTCGAACTTGACAACGACTTTCTCGGATGCCAACTGGAGCTCCCTCACAGCCCGACTCACAGGGAGTCAAAAGCACCGGAGCGGGCTTGGCTTTTGGCTGTTACACAGCGCAACACAGGTTCGTCTCCACTGGGCACGCGCGCCGTCCGCCCGAGATGGCGGTCAGGTCGCGCGCGTTCGCCGCGCCGGCGCGCGTGGCGCTCGCCCTGGCTCTGGCGGCGACGCTGTGCGTCTCCGCGGAGGCGCGGCGGCTGGACGCGCGCCTCGGGGCGCGTCACGCGCGCGGCGCGGCGCGTGATTTCCGCGCGTCCGGGGTGTTCTTCGAGGGCCCCGCGTACGACGGGTGCTGCGACGGGACGGACGGGGTGGTGCTGGATTGTTGTCGGGACGGCGGATGCTGCCCCGGGGGCGACGGGGGCTTCCTGGACTGCTGCATCACCGCGGAAGGGGACAACGACGGGAACGTGCGGTCGAGCCGCGTGATTTTCGAGGGGCCGGATTACGACGGATGCTGCGACGTCGCCGAGGGCGAACCGCTGATGGACTGCTGCACGCGCGGCGGGTGCTGCCCCGACGTCGAGGGGGTCTCGCTGTCGTGCTGCGCGGCCGGCTCCGAGCGCGGCGCGGGCGTCGCGCGGCTCGGGCAGGCTCTTTTCTCGGACGAGCGTGCGGGCGGCGAGACGAGCGCGCCGCTCGGTAAGCGACGCGACGCCGATGTCAAGGCGCCGACCGATTTGAGTCCGAAAGACGAGAAAAAGCCTTCGGACGACGTGGTCGCCGCCGGCGCCGTCGAGCACGAGGTTTCCCCCGAGGTGGCGTTCGCGCCCGCGGAGGAGGCGGACGCGAACGACCCGACGTACGGCGCGTTCGCGCGCCTGGACCCGGGAGGCGAGTCCTACTACGAAAAGAACGAACAGGAGGCAAAGGACGAGACCCCCGAGTCGCTCGCCGCCGTCGCCGAGTCGGCGAACGACGACGACGGAGACGTCTCCGACTCAAACGCGGAGGAACCCGCCGCGTCCGTCTCTTCTCGAAGAGGGAAGCTGCACACGAGAGGCTGGTGGGAGCGGTACGCGGCTCGGCACGGAAACACCGGAGGTGTTATGGGGGAAAAAACCTCCTGGCGCACTTTCGCGCTGCAGGGCGCGGCGAGCGCGTGCGTGGTGGTGTGGCTCACGGCGCTGGCGGTGAGCGCGGTGCTCAAGCGCGCCGACGGACGCGGCGAGGAGGAGGAACGCGTGAGTCTCCTGTGACGAGACGCCAAGAGCGAGCACGCCTTTTAGTCATAGTTTGTTTTTACCGTACCATGGTAGTAGCTTGTGCGTTGTTCTGTGTGATCACGAGCGCATCGCGAGAATGATGAGATGAGATGACGAACGACGAACCGTCGCGGCGACGCGTCGTCGTTACAACAGTCCAGGGACGCGTCTCGGGCGTTCAAAACTCGCGGGGCGATCCCGCGAGACGCTCCGCTCCGTCTCTGACTGGACCAAAAAAGACAAAAAAGACAAATCGGTTCTCACGCGGTTTCCTCGACGGACGCCTCGACGGCGGCGTGCGTGGTGACGAGGTTGCGGTCGCCGTACACGTTGTCGATGCGCGCGTTGGTGGGCCAGAACTTGGACGCGCGCGTCCACTCCGCCGGGAACGCGGCTTGCTCGCGGGTGTACGGCCGGTCCCACTGCTCGCCGAGCACAACCGCCGCCGGGTGGGGCGCGTGCTTGAGCGGGTTGTTGCCCTTGTCCATGGCGCCGTTCTCGATGTCGCGGATCTCCTCGCGGATCGCGATCATGGCGTTGCAGAAGCGGTCGAGCTCTTGCTTGGACTCGGACTCGGTGGGCTCGATCATGAGCGTCCCGGTCACCGGCCACGACATCGTCGGCGCGTGGTACCCGTAGTCCATCAGCCGCTTCGCGACATCCTCCGCCTCGATGCCGCACGAGTCCTTGATCGGCCTCAAGTCGATGATGAACTCGTGCGCGCACGTGCCGTTCTTGCCGCGGAACAGAACCGGGTAGTGGTCCTCCAGGCGCTTCGCCATGTAGTTGGCGTTGAGGATCGCGCGCTTGGACGCGTTGGTCAAACCCTCGCTGCCCATCATGGCGATGTACCCAAAGGAGATGGGGAGAATGAGCGCGCTGCCGTAGGGCGCGGCGGACACCACGCCGAAGGGCGAGTCGCCGCCCGCCTTGGTGGCGCCGTCCAGCGCCTCCGAGGGGTGGTTGGGCATAAACGGCGCGAGGTGCGCCTTGACGCCGATGGGGCCCATGCCGGGCCCGCCGCCGCCGTGAGGGATGCAGAACGTCTTGTGCAGGTTCAAGTGGCACACGTCCGCGCCGATGATGCCGGGCGCCGTGAGGCCGACTTGCGCGTTCATGTTGGCGCCGTCCATGTACACCTGTCCGCCGTACGCGTGGATCGTGTCGCACACGTCCTTGATGCCATCCTCGTACACGCCGTGCGTGGACGGGTACGTCACCATGAGCGCGGCGAGGTTGTCCTTGTGCTTCTCCGCCGCCGCCTTGAGCTCGGGGATGTTGATGTTACCCTGCTCGTCCGTGCCGACGACCACAATCTTGTACCCCACCATCGCCGCCGACGCGGGGTTGGTGCCGTGCGCCGAAACCGGGATGATGCACACGTCGCGGTGGTGGTCGCCGCGCGACTGGTGGTACGCGCGGATGGCCATCAGCCCGGCGTACTCGCCCGACGCGCCGGAGTTGGGCTGCAGCGACATGTCGTCGAAGGCGGTGATCTCGCAGAGCTGCTTGGTGAGCGCCGCGAACATCTCGCGGTAGCCCTCCGTCTGGTCGGCGGGCGCGAAGGGGTGCATGTTCGCCAGCTCCGGCCAGGTGACGGGCATCATCTCCGTGGTGGAGTTGAGCTTCATCGTGCACGACCCGAGCGCGATCATCGAGTGCACCAGGCTCAGGTCCTTCGCCTCCAGCCGCGCCAGGTACCGAACCATCTCGTGCTCGGAGTGGTACGCGTTGAACACGGGGTGCTGCAGGTACTTGCTCGAGCGCGCCAAAAAGTCGGACTCGGCGACGGAGGGCGCGAGGGACGCGACGGAAAAGTCAGGCGCCTTCCCGCCGTTGAGCGCCGAGAAGAGCGCGTCGACGTCCTCAGGCGTGGTGGTCTCGTCGAACGACAGAGACACGCGGTCGGCGTCGAGACGGCGGATGTTCATGCCGGCGGCGGCGCACGCCTTGACCGCGGCGTCCGCGCCGGAGGGGCACGTGAGCGTGACGGTGTCGAAGAAGGGATCGGAGGGCTTACCGAACCCGAGCTTCCCCGCGCCCTCGGCGAAGATGGACGCCAAGCCGTGCGTCTTGTCGGCGATCGCCTTGAGCCCCTCGGGGCCGTGGTACACCGCGTACAGGCCCGCCATGTTCGCCAGCAGCGCCTGAGCGGTGCAGATGTTGGAGGTGGCCTTGTCGCGGCGGATGTGCTGCTCGCGAGTCTGCATCGCCATGCGCAGCGCGGGCGCGCCGGTGGCGTCGATGGAGACGCCGATGATGCGCCCGGGGATGAGGCGCTTGTAGTCATCCGTGGTCGCGAGGTACCCCGCGTGCGGGCCGCCGAAGCCCATGGGCACGCCGAACCTCTGCGCGGAGCCGATGCAGATGTCCGCGCCCCACTCGCCGGGGGGCGTGAGGCGCGTCAGCGCGAGCAGGTCCGCAGCCGCCACGACTTTGGCGCCGGCGGCGTGCGCCGCCTTCACCACCGGCGCGTAATCAATCACCGCGCCGTCGGTGGCGGGGTACTGCAGCAGCACGCCGCACACGTCGTTCCCGGCGTAGTCAAAGTCGTTCTCGTCGCACACGACAATCTCCAGCCCGAGTCCGTCCGCGCGCGTGCGGCACACCTCGATGGTCTGCGGGTGGCACTTATCGGAGACCAAAAACTTGGGCTTCTTCCCGCGGTTCACCGCCGAGCACATCGTCATCGCCTCCGCCGCGGCGGTGCCCTCGTCCAGGAGCGACGACTGCGCCATGGGCATGCCGGTGAGGTCCGCGATCATCGTCTGGTAGTTGAGGAGCGACTCCAGGCGGCCCTGCGCGATCTCCGCCTGGTACGGCGTGTACTGCGTGTACCAGCCGGGGTTCTCCAGCACGTTGCGCAGGATGACGGTGGGGACGTGCGTGCCGTAGTACCCCGTGCCCTGGTAGGACTTGAACACCTTGTTCTTGCTCGCCATCGCCTTGAACATGGACAGGTACTCGCTCTCCGAGAGCGGCTGCGTCCACTCGCCCATGCGCATGCCGTCGTGGCGGCGGATGTCCGCGGGCACGGTCGCGTCCACGAGCGCGTCCATGGACTCGAACCCGACGTACTTGGCCATCGCCGACTCCTCCGCCTTGGTCGCGCTGTTGTGCCGGCGCTCAAAGGAGTCCAGAGGGCGGAGCGCCTCGGCGGAGATGCCGCGCACCGCGCCCGCCGCGAACCCGGGGGTCAGCACGGACGAAGCGCGCGCGACGATCGACGCGTGCGTGCGGTTCGCCACGGTAGCCAGAGACGCGGTCTGCGAAGAAGGAAGGCGAGAACGAGAAGCGACAGTCAGCGCACGCGACCCTTCGGGCGCCCGCCCGCGTGAAAAAAAACCAAACTCGTTTTTTCACCGACGCCCCGCGTTCGGAAGACGCGTCGACGCGCCGAGAGATGCGAGGAAGACGGTCTCGCGAAACGATGAGCCGCTCGATCAGCCGGAGGGGACGCGTCGAGGGCGGTCGAGGCGTCCGCGAGGGCGTCTCCCGGGACACCGACGCGCATCGCGCGATATCGAACCGCGCAGTGTCCCTCCGCGCCGCATCGCCCGAGGCGCGCACGCGTCCTCCGCGCCGCGCTCGCGCGTCGTCCCCCGACGCGTTTCCCGTTCGAAAAACCAAAAACCATCGTTTCTATCGTCGCGCGTCGCACCTGCGTCCACGCCCCGGGCACGCCACGCGCGGCCGCGGAGCCGGGGGTCACCGCCAGGCGGCGGAACAAGCCGTTCGCGGCACGAGAAGAGCGAGAGAACGACATGGCGTAACGCGAGGAACCTCACACGCCGCGCACAGTCGAGTGCCAGCGCGAGGAAGGGCACTGGACATTTGGAAGCTCCTGAGCCACGCACGAGAATCCCGGTGTGGTCGTCGGCACCGTGCCCCGCGGGGGGGGGGACGAGTCATTAGACCGGAAAACGCCCAATCAGCGGAAATCGCTCGACAGTTGTCATTGAATGTCCCGAGTTATGACGAGGCTTTTTCGTTCGAAAGCGCGTTCGCCTGCGGATTTTGCAGACTGCGAGAGCGATCGTGCTCGGACAAATTTTTGCAGGAGGAAATTTTTTTTTGTTTCACCTGTCTTCGCTTCGTCCGCGCCGTCGCCCTACTCCCCCTTGAGTTTCCTCATGAGTATCTCGTTCGCGAGCGCCGGGTTGGCGCGTCCCCCGCTCTCCTTCAGCACCGCGCCCACGAAGAACCCCTTGAGCTTGTCCTTCCCCGCGCGGAACTGCGCGAGCTGGTCCGGGTTCGCCGCCAGCACCGCGTCGACGATGGCGCCGATGGCGTCCGGGTCGCTGATCTGGGTCAAGCCCCTTTCCTCGACCAGCGCACGCACGGTGGCGAAAGACCCGTCACTGTCTTCAGATTCAGACGTTGACAAATCTTCCCCGACGACCACACCTCGCAGCAAGTCGGGCAGGATGTCTTTCCCCGCCTTGCCGCTCATCACGCCCGTCTCGATCAAACAAACAAACTCCGCCAACACGGAAGGTCGAAGCGGCATGGACGCGATTGCGTTTGTCGCGTCGCTCTTGAGCCACGCCGTGACGTCGCCGGTGAGCCAGTTGGCGAGCGGCTTGGCGATGGTCTTGTCTCCGTGCTCGAGGCACGCGTCGAAGTACTTCACGAGCTCCGTGTCCTCGACGAGCACCTGTATGTCCCCCGCGGGCAGGCCCAGGTCCCGGTACCTTAAACGCACCTCAGACGGGAGCTCGGGCATGGCGGCGCGGCACTGAGACACGAAGGCTTCGGAAAACTCCAAAGGGGGCAGATCCGGTTCCGGGAAGTACCGGTAATCCGCCAGTCCCTCTTTCTTGCGCATGGAGACGGTGCACTGCCTGGCCTCGTCCCACGTGCGCGTCTCCTGCACGATCTCGTGTTCCCGGCCCTTAAGGATCATCTCCGTCTGCCGCGCCACCTCGAAATCCACCGCGCGCGACATGGCGTTGAACGAGTTCATGTTCTTCACCTCCACCTTGGTGCCGAATTCCTCGCGCCCCTTCGGGCGCACGGACACGTTCACGTCGCACCGCATCGAGCCCTCGCTGAGGTTGCCGTCCCCGACGTCCAGGTACCGCACCAAGCGACGCAGCTCGGCACCGTACGCCGCCACCTCGCGCCCGGTTCTTAAATCGGGCTCGGTGACAATCTCCACCAACGCCACGCCGGCGCGGTTGTAATCCGCCAAAGCGTACCCGGGCTTTCCGCCTTTCGCCGGGAAATGCGTGAGTTTCCCGGCATCCTCCTCCATGTGCGCTCGGGTGATCCCGACCCGTCTCTCGCCGCCGCCGTCCTCCACCGGCATGACGACGTCCACGAAGCCGTGCTCGCCGTAGGGCTCGTCGAACTGCGAGATCTGGTAGCCCTTCGGGAGGTCGGGGTAGAAGTACTGCTTCCGGTCAAATTTGCTTAAATTACGCAAAGAGCAGTTCAAACCGATGCCGAGCGTCACGGCTTTGCGCACGACGCCGCCGTTGAGCACGGGGAGCGTCCCCGGGAAACCCATGCACACCGGACACGTCTGCGTGTTGGGCTCGTTCCCGTACGTCGTCGAGCACTTGCAGAACGCCTTGGTGTTGGTGTTTATCTGGACGTGCGTCTCGATGCCGATCACCGCCTCGTACTCCGTCGCCTGCGGCGGGGGATGATGACGAGTCGAAACGAAAGAGCGTCAGGCGCGTGCGGCTTTTCGACCTAAACCCTCGAGACACGGCGTCACGCGAGGCGACGCGACGGGACAGCGGAGCGACCGCGGGGGGAGGTGTGACTGGTAGGGGATATCGTCGCGGCGTACCTTGTCCGGGGCCTCGGCGCCCGCCTCGGGGGCCGCCTCGGCGGCCGACGCGCGCGTGGGCGCCGCGCGGACGCGTCGGGACCCGCGATGGGCGACGGTACGCGAGCCTCGTGCGGTGGCTTTATCCGTCTCGCGGTGCGCGCCGAGGCGCGCCGCGGGGGCGGCGAGGGAAGCGGCGGCGCGAACGGCGGCCATCGGATCCACCTTCCGGCTCGCGGTGCGAGCTGTCGCGTGCGGCGTGCGACGGCGGGCCGCGCGCGTGGGTCTGTGCCGGCGCACACCGCGGGACCACGACATCCTCACGCAAAAGCGTCACGTGCTCACGTCGACGCTCTCGTCGATTTTCCTTTTCACAGGTTGAAAAAGCGGCGTGGTGTGCCATGGGTCCACAGTTGGTCGCCGCCACAGCGCCGCCTCCCTCGAGGTGGACTCCTCGCGCGATGGCCGCCATGTCGTTCTCGGTCCCCGCTCGCGTGGGTAACGCGCGCGGCGCGCTGTCGTCGCGACGCGCGGCGTCCGCCGCCAGGGCCCCCCGCGTGCGTCCCGCGCGCCCCGCCCGCCAGGGCTTGAAAGTGGAGGCGACGGTGTCGAAGGACAACGTGTTCGCCAAGAACCCCGGGAGCCTGGAGGCGCTGAACAACCTCACCGTGGACTCGGCGCGCGCGGGAAGCCCCCCCTTGACGTCCGCGTCGGCGCCGGACGATTTCTCCACCATGCCCCACAAGGAGAGGCTCAAGGTGTTCTCGGGGAGCGCGCATCCGGAGCTTTCAGACGTGCGTGCCCTTTTCCAAACCTCCGATTCACGCTTTTTTCGCAAGACACGACGCGGCGACTCCGGTCCCGCCGGGGCGCGACGCCGCGAGCGCGTCGCGCGCGGAGACGCTCGCGCACGTACTGGTGGCACCTCTCGATCGATCGCGCGCCCCCCCGTCCCCCCTCGCGCGCGCGTTGCCGCGCGGTCCTCCGCGGACCCATTCTCGTGGTCGAACGCCTCGGTTCAAAAATTCGGCATTCCGCCGTGTCTGGAAATGGGCGTCAGACGCTCGGAGCTCGGACGCGCGACTTGCGCCGCCGACGCTGACCGCGCGTCACCCTTTGTTATCCTTCGCACCCTTCACCCTCTCGCCTCAGGAAATCGCCAACTACCTCGGCATGGATCTCGGCGGTCGCGTGATCAAAAAGTTCGCGGACGGCGAGGTGTACGTGCAGATCCAGGAGTCCATCCGCGGGTGCGACGTGTTTCTGGTGCAGCCCACGTGCCCTCCGAACGTCAACGACAACTTGATGGAGCTGCTCATCATGATTGACGCGTGCCGCCGCGCGTCCTGCCGCTCCATCACGTGCGTCATCCCGTACTACGGCTACGCGCGCGCGGACCGGCGCACGTCCGGCCGCGAGAGCATCGCCGCGAAGCTCGCCGCGAACCTGCTCACGGAGGCTGGCGCGACGCGCATCGTCATGCTGGACATCCACTCGCTGCAGACCATCGGGTACTTCGACATCCCGGTGGACCACATCTACGGCGAGACGGTCATCTTGGACTATCTCACCTCGAAGGACTTCGACCCGGACGACCTGGTGGTGGTGAGCCCCGACGTGGGCGGCGTGCCCCGCGCGCGCGCGTTCGCCAAGAAACTCTGCGACGCCCCGCTCGCCATCATCGACAAGAGAAGAACCGGGCACAACAAAGCCGAGGTGATGAATCTGATCGGCGAGGTGGACGGCAAGGTGGCCATCGTGCTGGATGACATGATCGACACCGGAGGCACCATCTGCGCGGGCGCGAAGATGCTCCGCGAGCGCGGCGCCAAGGAGGTGTACGCGTGCGCGACGCACGCGGTGTTTTCGCCCCCGGCGGTCGAGCGGCTCGGCTCGGGGGTGTTCACCGAGGTGATTGTCACCAACTCCATCCCGCACGTCCCGGAGCGCGACTTCCCGCAGCTCACCGTGTTGTCCGTCGGGAACTTGCTCGGAGAGACCATCTGGCGCGTGCACAACGACACGCCCGTGTCCTTCAACAAGCTGTGATTGGAATCACAGACGAAGCGAGAGGCGTATCGTGGCTCTTCTTCCAGAAAGAAAAGGTTCGTGGCATGTGGTGACACGTGCGGAGTCATGAGGTGGTCCGGGCGAGGGGAGAGACGCGCGAGAGGCGTACAACGCAGAGACGTCGTTCGTGTCTTCCGATTGCCAAACAAAGAGTTTCTAAAGTCACTGAATCAACACTTCTGGACTCCTCTCGCGCTTCTTCGTCCGTTTCCGATCTCAACCGTCGCGGTCGCCACAGCGCGCGACGCCGGGACCCGAGAGCGCCGCGATCGCGCGTCGGTCGCGCGCGTTCCAGCCATGGCGGGCGCCGGCGCGGACGCGCCGCAGGCGCGTCTCCGCGTGCGCGCCGCGACGGCGACGCTCACCAGGCCCGGCGCGACCGATCTGCCCACGATCGTGAAGTGCATGCGCGAGATCGACACAGCGCTGCGCGCGCCTTCGCCCGCGGACCGCGACGCCGCCGCCGCGGAGTTCTGCGAGGGCCCCGAGGGCGACGCCGAGCGCAGCGCTCTGCGCTGGTGCGCCGCCGCGCTGCACCGCGGCATCCCGGAGGCCCTGCACCCGGGCGACGTCAAGGCGGCGACGTTCACCGTGGGCGTCGCGCTGCAGATCCTCATCAGCGTCTCGGGCGCCGACCACGCGCAGCAGTTCGGGCACGTCACGCGCGGCGGCTCGCACGAGGCGTGGCCGAAGCGGGGAAGCGCGGTGATCGCGCGCAGGTGGAAGCCGGACATGTGGACGCCCACCGGGATCCTGCCGCCGCTGCTGCGGCTCGCGCGCGCGCAAGCGGTTGGCGCGCAGATCCGGCTCCGCGCGCTTCAGCTCGCCGGCAGCGTGGCGCGCGACAAACGGGCGCGACAGGAGATGGTCGCCGGGGGCTGGCTGGACGTCGCCTGGCGCGCGCTGGAGCACCGCCCGCGCCCGGACCACACCGAGCAGGAAACAAAGGAGTTCATATACACGCGCGAGACCTGGCAGTTCCTGCAGGAAACGCTCCCCGCCCCCGAGGACGCGGGGAGGACCGAAGGAGTCCAGCCGCTACGCGAACGCGCGTCGGACGACGCTTCGCCGAGTCACGCGACGGAAGCCGCGCATGACCGAGTCGCGACGGAAGCCGGCGAGCGCGAGGCGACGGAGGAGGATTTCCCGCGCGGCGAGACGGAGTGGCACGGCCGGATGGTGCGCCTGCGCGGCCTGAAGGCGCGGCCGGACCTCAACGGCTCGCTCGCCTTCGCGCAGGGACCCGGCGGGTCGGCGGACCGAGTCGCCGTCCTGGCGAACCCCCTCGGCGTCGCTTCCTCTTCCTCCGCCACGACCGACGGGAACGAAGGCGAAAAGAGCCCGGAGGTGCTCTCCGTGCGGCACGCGTGCCTGTCCGTGTTCGAGAGCCCGGGGCTGGGCCTAGGCGACGTGGCGTGCGGAGCGCCCGACGGCGCGGCGTCCGTCGCCGCCGGCGCCTCCGCCGAGAAAGACGCGCGAGACTTTTCCTCTTCCGAAAACGCGGAAGAGAAGGACTCCGCCGCGAACGCGCGCGACGAGTATTCGTCCATCCTCGGCGCGCTGGCTGAGGCGGACGCGCGCCGCGCCGAGGGTGACTGGGACGGCGCGATCGCGGCGTGCGAAGACGCGGCGCGCGCGGCGGCGGAGACGTGCGATCACAAATCGTTCGCGCGCGCGTTTGTGATGCGCCGGACGTTCGCGTGCTTGACGGAGGCGGCGGAGGCGCGCGCGGCGGCGGGAAAAGAAAAAGAATCAGCGGACGCGCGTCTCGCCGCGCTGCGGTGTGCGGAGCAGGCGATGGACCTGCTCGAGTTCCGCTCGTTGGCGAAGCTGCGCGACGGGCGGCTGGGTGAGCGCCCTCCGTCTTCCCTCTCCGAGTTCACGGCGGACGAGACGCGGTTCGCGCGCGCGCTCGTAGACGCGGGGCGCGCCGAGGAGGTCCGGACCGAATTCGCCGGCGCTTCGCTCGCCGTCGCGTTCGCGCGCGATTGCTACGCGCCGGCGCTCGCGGGGGAATCGATACGAGAGACGTCGAACGACGATACGTGTGATATCGTCTCGGAGTCGGCGTGCTGGCGTCGTCTCTCCTTCGCGCTCAGAGCCGTGGACGCGCAGAGGAAACTCGGCGCGCTCGCCGTGACGTGGCGCCCGCGCGGCGTCGTCGGCGAAACGCCCGGGGACGCGCCCGGGCCGGGGGAGTCGCTCGGCGCGACGCGGGCGGTGGGGTACGCCGTTCCCGCGGCTCTGCCCAAGGGGACGCACCGAGCCTTCCGAGCCGCGCGAGGAGCGTTCCTGAGGACGTACCTGGATCTGCTCGTCGCGCGGTTTGCGGCGCTCGGAGAAGGAAACGAAAAAGGACACGAAACCGTCGCGCCTCGCGTCGCCGCGGTGGGCGCGGCGCTCCGCGTCGAGCCTCTGATGCTGCAGTTCTCGGTGGGGGGATTCAGGGACCTCATGGCCGAGGACGAGGCGTTCGTCGCCGCGGAGGCGGACGAGGACGTGCGCGAGGCGAGGCGCGCGGGGGCCGCGGGGGAGACCACGTGACGCGAAGGCGCGTACGCGGTGACAGATGTGGTAGGACAAGATAATGCGTCGTCGCGCCGCATCACGAAGGACTCCCTGATCCCCGACCCTCCCCAACATTCCCCGTCCAGAGCGAGTGCCCTAAAATCGTGCGGTGTCGGTGGTGTCCGAGCGCTCGGTGCGAGTACCACGACGCCGTGAACGAAAATCGCGTCGCCGACGCCCTTGCGTCGCGCGGCGGCGACCGACGCGCGCGACGCGCCCTTCTCCCTCGTCTCGTCGCTGCAGTGGGCGCGGCTGCCGGAACGACTGAAACGGCGCGTAACGTTCACGTGTCTATCAAATCGTTCGTTTCGTCTCGTCTCGCTCGTCCAGCGTTATGGCTCTCGCTCTCGCGTCTGTCGCGGCGGCGGCTCAGGG